>Ga0315280_10000782_pt1 | contig 57776 bp, 53 predicted proteins | sample YL17G06_40_MG_FD_203697 | JGI IMG/M metagenome (GOLD analysis project Ga0315280, IMG submission 203697) | Sediment microbial communities from Yellowstone Lake, YNP, Wyoming, USA - YL17G06_40 | ecosystem: Environmental > Aquatic > Freshwater > Lake > Sediment | place: USA: Wyoming | collected... | reverse complement strand
ACTCCGCTCCCGGCGTCGCCTGCTTCCCCACCGGCCGCAACTGGTCCTTCCCGTCCAGCGCCGCCCAGCACTCCGCCCAGCAACGCGGCTGGGAAAAAATCTCGCTGCGCGTGTGTGCTCCTGGAATTGCTGCCCCCACCGCCCCGCTCCGTGACTGAGAAATCTCGCGCGGCGCTTCTGTTCCCTTCAGCGCCACGGCCTAAACCAAGGTCACTTCAATCCCCGCTTCCTCTAGCACTCGGAGGTCGGACTTGGGAATGCGATTGTCGGTGATTGTCTGATGCACCGCGGACGTTGGCGCGATCAGGCTCAGACTTCGCCGCCCAAACTTGCTGGAGTCACACACCACCACCGTGCGTTTGGCGACCTCCGTCATCACCCGGTTCACCTTTGCTTCCAGCAGGTTCGGGGTTGTCAGCCCGAAATGCACGTCAAACCCGTCCACGCCCAGGAAGCAAATATCCGCGCTCAACCGCTGTAACGTCTCCTCCGCCAGGGGCCCGACCAGCGAGAAGGAATTCTCCCGCAGGATACCACCCGTCAGGATCACTTCTATGGCGGTGCCTGCCAGTTCCGCCGCGATGTTCACCGCATTAGTGATCACCGTAAGATTCCGGAACTCCCGCAGCGCGCGAGCAATCGCCGTGGTCGTCGTGCCCGAATCGAGGATCACGGATTCGCCTTCTTTCACCAATCGCGCTGCCGCCGCGCCGATCCGCTGCTTCTCCTTCCGATGCAGCTTCTCCTTTTCCCGCAAACTGGGGTCGAGCAGCGCCCCCATGGGCACGGGTAAGGCGCCGCCGTGGGTCCTATACACTAAGCCGCGGCTATGCAACACTTCCAGGTCTTTGCGGATGGTCACCTGGGAGGTGCCAAAGCGCGGAGCAAGATCCTTCACCAGCACTCGCCCCTCGCGGCTCATCAGCTCCAGTACGGCCCGTCGTCGCTCTTCGTTTAACACGAGTGTTGTCGAGGGAGGCTGGACACGACCAGCCGCCCTTGCCTCCCGGAGTGGGTTATTGCTTTCCCTTGCTTTTCAATATGATTTCTTTCGACTTGGGCCCACTCAATCTGACACAAAACGGAGAACAGTACAAGGAGAATTGTGTCAAGGGGCAGCAACGCTAAGGAACGACTGAAGGAAGCCTGCCCCCTTTCGCCGGAACTCAGGGATGGGGGTTACGATCTCCTGGAAGTCTTGGTACCCGAAACACGGCGAAGACGGATCGCCTAACCACCCGCAAGGCGATTCTTGCCGGGTCTGTTCGTATGTTCCATCCCCATCCTCCTCACTTGCCCTCCATTTCGAGTGGGAATAGACTTACCGAGAGCTGGGATAATGCAGTGCTCGCTGTCGCGGGCACCGGACTCGCAGCAGGCTGCAAGGACTGGTAATCGGGCCGATGGATCAGAGGTTGCAGAGGCGATTTCATCTCGAGCCTCGCAGCAGTGCAAGATTCCTAGGCCGGGCTTTGTTGTGCCTCGCCGCCGCTCTGATTGTGTTTTCAGGGAGTGGGCTCAGCGCCCAGCGGGACAGCGACGAGATTCAGGACATCACCGGTAAGTACCATTTCTTGTCTGCGGATGACACCCTCGCGCTACTCGAGGAAGAGGGCAAAGTCAAAGGGTACATCGACATCTTTCAAGGGGAAGAGGAATCCGACGCCATCCTCAGCTACGACATCGTCCAGGGATCGCGCAAGAACGATCGCGTGGAATTCAGGACCAACAGGATTCACCGCCGTTATTTTCGTTTTGCGGGCAAGGTGGAACGCGGCGCTGGCCACGAGGAAGCGGACCCGGATTATCTCCGACTGGTCGGTGACCTGGAGATTGTTACCATCAAGGGGGACAGTGGCGAGGAAGCTGTCCAGAGGATGCACATGGCCTTCAAATCCATTGGAAAGTCTGAAAGGGAGAATTACTGACCTCGTCTGAATGTGTTTCGCCGCCCGCGTGAGTTCCTTCCTCTGTTGCCTGAGCATTCTTACTTCTCTTCGAACAATTGATTGCTGCTGGAGATGCAGCGGGTGGCGTGGTTTTCGTCAGGCCAACGGGAGGCGGGTCAGACCTTCCCCTCGGGCCAACTTCTTTTGCAGCCGCTCCAGGCGCCGGGCGAATCGCGTGAGGTGAGGCGGGGAAGACGATTGTTCGCGGATCCTTTCGAGGGCGGTCACGGTGAATTCCAGAGCGGTCCTGGCATCATGTCGACGATGCTCGTAATGGATGGCCAATTCCTCCAGCGCTTCGAGCGCCAAGGGAGGCTCGCGGCGGGAAAGTTCCAGCCACACTTCCACGGCCAGTTCGTGCTGGCGCTGCCGCTTGAGCTGGCAAGCGAGGTGTCGCAGCGCCTGGCTCTCGACAAGCGGCGGAAGCCCCGTGGCCAGAGCGCGCTGGCAGGTGGAAACCGATTGATCCCGAGAGCCCGCAGTCCCGAAAATGCGGCTGAGGCTGAAGAGGTCGAGAGCAAACTCAAGAGTTTGGGTGCCCGCGTCGCCGATCGCTCGCGCCAATTCCACCGTTAAGGCGGCGAGCGTGATGATGTCGAGCGCATTGTGGTAGAAAACTGGCTGTAAACCTCGCGCGTCTCCCGTCCGCAGGTAATCGAAGAAGATGCCAGGAATCTCCGATCCCGGGACGTCTCCTTCGCGGCTGATCCCTAGGACCGCGCTCTCCAGGTCGGTGAGCTTGCAGCTCTCCAGGCGCAGCTTCCAGAGACGACGCGCCGGATGCAGTGTGTCTAGATGGAGCAAGCGGCCGAAGGGAGATTTGAGGCGGGCCAGTGCATAGCGGGTCTCCAAGAGCGGCACGTCAAAGGTCTTGCCATTGAAGGTCACGAGCCCCTCGTACGGCTCAAGGGCTTCGGACACGGCACGCAGCATGGCCTTTTCCTCAGGATAGTCGCGGAGGAAGAACTGCCGGACCACGAACTTCAGATCGTCGATGGTTCCGATCCCGACGAGGAAAGCGCAGGTGCCCGTACCGCCAGCTAAGCCCGTGGTTTCCGCGTCTAGGAACACCAGACGCGACGGCTCCGGAAGAGCAGCCTCTGGTAAGAACAAATTGAGCGGGCTGAGGTCCGCGGTGGATATGTCGCCGATGCGGAGCTTTCCGTACGGCCTGCCAAAGGGGAACGCCTCGCGCGCCAGGAAGAACTCGCCCCAAGCGTTCCTGACCACCTGGCCGTCCACATATTCTTCGATACCTTTTGGCGCTCTCTGCGCAGGAAGCTTCCTGGGGGCGGGCGGCTGCTCCAACCGACGCAGGTATTCCAGCGCCCGCTCCAGTTCCTGGTCGCGGGTACCCGCCTTGGCCGCTTTTTTAAGAAGTTCGAGTTTCTGCTCAAGGGTCATGAGGGATCGCAGACCGTTATGATTTGCCGCACGAACGCGCCCTTTCGCTAGAAGCTATTGCAAAACCTCGGATGGGCCCTGTTAAGCGCTTTGTTTTCAATGGTCGGAACCCGGTTTTGCAACTGCTTCTAGTCGTTACTCGGGCTGGTACTGGAATACCGGTATTTCACCGCTCCCTTTGCACAAGTCCCAGATCTCTCCGTTTCTCCGACCGGTTCCGTGGCGTTGCGGGCATTGCATCGTGGTTGGTGTGTCCATATTAACGTCGTTTTTCCGCATTCTTTCTAGGTTAACTAATGCAGCGTTCGCCATATTCGATATTTCCTGTCCCGAGAAAATCCTCCCAGTAGAAAGGTACCCCAGCCTTTGAGGGGACCGAGACGTTCTCCCCGGGGAGGGACTAAGGACAAGCCATACTCTTGGTCGTCAAACTGCACACAGATCCTAAATATCCTGTCCACTGGCACAACCTTATCCTCTTGCCAAACGAAGGTGTAGTCATCCGCCAGGATTCCACGCACTGTCCCCCTCCCCCGCCCTTGGACAAGAGGACGTTGTCCTATGCGCAGATTCTTCGCGTCTGTGTAGAAGAAGACTGTCTTTACACGCGGCTCATTCGCTTGCTTCACCTTTTGGTCCTTCTGCCGGTGGAACCCAAATGGTGCCTCCTGCGGCCAGAATTTTCCGTAAGATCACAAGCGCCACCTCTTTGCCCTTCTCGCCTACTTCGCCTGCCGGGCCGACGCAGGACGGGCAGCCGCCGGAGCAAGGGCAGCCTGCAATCAGCTTGTGCGTTTTCTCGAGCAGGGAAGCGCTCATGCGAAAGAGCGGCTCGCTTAGTCCCACACCGCCGGGGTAGCGGTCGTAAAGATATATATTGGGCTCGAAAATCTTGGTCAGCACCACGCGCTGGCGGGCCCGATCTCCAGTGGCATCTCCTGCGTCAGGTGATTCAAGTTCCACATTCTCTCCCACCGAAGCCCCCAAATCTCGAGCGTCGCACATCACGAGCAGCGTGGTAATGGCTCCCAACGCGTTAGCCAGGCCATTCACACCGTCGAGCCGCTCCGTAGGGTTGTAAGGAAGCTGTTCCATCATCTGGCGGGGAAGGGTCAGCCAGAAGGCCGTGGTATGCATTTCCTGCTCCGGAAGCGTCAACTCCCCGGAGCCGACATTTTCCATGGTATGGAACTTGATCTTCTTGAACCCGACCACCTGAGTGTTCACCTGCACTTCGCCGTGGTTCTTGCGTGCAGGGCCTGTAGGGGCGGAGTCGAAGGTCTCAAGAATCTTGATCTTGGTATAAGAGATGGCGTCGGTGAAGTATTCGCTTGAGACCTCGTGGACGTAAGCCTTGCGGTCATCGTAGTCGAGCCGCTCAACGTGGTACTGCTGGCCGTCCTGGATGTAGATGGCTTTCTCGTGGAGGGTGGTGAGGGCGCTGGAGAAATCCACCTCGCCGATGACGCGGGGCTCGCCGGTAGTGTCCACGATGACGAAGTTGTCGGAAGAAACGGATCTCAGGCTGATGGCGTCTGCCGGGTAGCTCTCCGAAACCCAGTGCCAGCCCTCTTTGGTGTGGTGGAGAAAACCGATCTCTTCCAGGTGATCCAAGAGACGCCGCAAATCGAGCGAGCCGAACTTCTCGTCTTCGCGCAAAGGTAACTCAAAGGCGGCACACTTCAAATGGTTGAGCAGGATGAGAAGGTTGTCGGGGTTGACGTAACCATGCTCGGGCGAACGGCCAAAGAAGTATTCGGGGTTCTGCACCATGAACTGATCTAGCGGAGCGCTGGAGGCCACGAGCATCGCCGCAGAGGTGCCTTGCCGGCGGCCGGCGCGGCCAGCGCGCTGCCAGGCGGATGCAATCGTCCCGGGATAAGCGGCGAGCAGCGCCACGTCGAGGCTGCCAATGTCGATACCCAGTTCCAGCGCGTTCGTGGCCACGACGCCCAGTAAGTGGCCGTTCCGCAGGTCGCGCTCAATCTCTCGGCGCTCGAGCGGCAGGTAGCCGCCCCGGTAGCCTCGCACCGCCTCGGGCTTGAGCGGCGCCTTGGAAAAATCTTCCTTGAGGTAAGTCACGAGGATTTCAGTGGCCAAGCGGCTATTCGCGAAGACGATGGTCTGAAGGCCGCGGGCCAAAAAAGTTCTGGCCAAGCGCCGAGTCTCGTTCAAGTAGGATCGGCGGATCCCCAGTTGCGGGTTCACCACCGGAGGGTTGTAAAAGACAAAATACTTTTCCGCAGCGGGAGCGCCGTTTTCCTCCACCAAGGCCATGTCCTCCTCGATGACGCGCGTCGCCAATTCCTTCGGGTTGCCGATAGTGGCCGAGGTGCAGATGAACTGTGGGCGGCTGCCGTAAAAGCGCGCAATGCGCTTCAGCCGGCGCAGGACGTTGGCCAGGTGGCTGCCGAAGACCCCACGGTAATAGTGGAGCTCGTCGATCACCACGTAACGCAGGTTCTCAAACAGCCGCTGCCACTTAGTGTGATGAGGCAGGATGCCGGTGTGCAGCATGTCGGGGTTGGTGATGACCAAGTTGCCACGGGCGCGAATGGCCTTGCGGGCGTCTTGCGGCGTGTCGCCATCATAGGTGAAAGTGCGGATTTCTTCGCCCAACCTCTCCGTCCAGCGGTTGAGCTCCACCAACTGGTCCTGGGAGAGCGCCTTCGTCGGAAAGAGGTAGAGCGCTCGGGCCTCGGGATTCTGCACCAGCGCACTTAGGATGGGGAGGTTGTAGCACAGGGTCTTGCCGGAAGCGGTGGGCGTCACGACCACAAAGTTCTTGCTTTCGTTGGCGAGCCGGCAGGCGATGGCTTGGTGAGAATATAAGCCCTCAATGCCCCGCGCTTTCAGGGCCTGCAAGAGTCGAGCGGGAAGGAATTCCGGAAATGGTGCCAGGCGCGCTTCGCGGGCAGGGAAATGCTTCATGGCTGTCACCCCGCCCTGGGCAGGTGCACCCTTGAATTTCTGACGAATCTCTTCGAGCGCGCTCTCGACGGGGACAAGGTCACGTGCCCCTACGTTTGCCAGCGCCGTGCTTTCTGGTTGGGAGTTGGCTTTCGGCTTGTGTGTCATAAAGGGGGCCTTGGAACTACTCGCCTTCGCTTTTTATTCGCTTATGCTATCATATCCTGGGAGGCGGGCATCGAGTTTTTTGCGACCTGCGCGCTCAGGGCTTGCGACCCGTGCGTGGGGTAGAGCCCTCCGCCCAGCAGGAACCAAGTCGTCTTCTGATTTCATTACGCCTATTCTTGTCACCGCGAAGGATTTGACAGCATAGCCTGACCGACGCCCTCTGATCCGATCTTCACTGGCCTGACCGTCCGGTAAAGTAGGACTTTGAGGTGGTTGACTTTGGCTTTTCGCAATCTGATAATCCAGTATTGGCAGTTCAGCAGTCAGGTTTGCGGCTTAGGTTTTCTGCTGACATAAAACCTCCAGCGAGGCTTCATGGCCACGACGACGCAGGTTCAGAAAGCTTGCAGGCTTTCCAAGGAACTTCTTGTCGGTGCGTATCGCACCATGTACCTCTCGCGGCGGGTGGACGACAAAGAGATCCAACTCAAGCGTCAAAACCGGGCCTTTTTCCAGATCAATGGGGTGGGGCACGAGTGCATCAACGTAGCAGTCGCGCTACACCTCAAGCCCGGGTACGACTGGTTCTATCCTTACTACCGCAGTCGCGCCCTGTGCCTCCAAGTGGGCATGACGCCGCTCGACATGTTGCTGGCCGCGGTGGGGGCGAAAGACGATCCCACCTCGGGCGGCCGCCAGATGCCCTCGCACTGGGGGTCGAAGAAGCTCCATATTGTCTCCCAATCTAGTCCTACCGGGACGCAGACTTTGCAGGCGGTAGGCGCCGCGGAGGCGAGCTGGTACTTCGCTCTTGTCCGGGAAGCCGCAGAGCTCGCCATGAGTTTTCAGGCCGACGAGCTGGTTCACGTCTCGCTGGGTGACGGCGCTACCAGTGAGGGCGAGTTCTGGGAAGGGCTTAACTGGGCGTGTGGGCGCAAGCTGCCGGTCCTCTTTGTGGTGGAGGATAACGGCTATGCGATTTCTGTGCCCGTGGACGTGCAGACCGCGGGAGGCAGTATTTCACAACTGGTTAAGAGCTTTCCCAACCTCTTGACGCTGGAGTGCGACGGCACAGATTTCCCGGAGAGCTACGAAGCGGCGGGGAAGGCGGTGGAGCACGTGCGCCAGCGAAAGGGTCCCGCCCTTATCCACGCACACGTCATTCGGCCGTACTCGCATTCGCTCTCGGACGATGAGCGACTTTACAAGCCCGACGAAGTTCGTATGCAAGAGGCCAAGCGGGACCCGTTGACGCGCCTAGCCAAGCTTCTGCAGCAGGAGCGGCTGGTCACGGACAAGGAGCGGAAAGAAATCGAGGCGGCCGCGGAACGGGAAGTGCGTGAGGCGGCGGACAAGGCTCTGGCTGCCGAGCCGCCCTCGCCCGACACCGTGCTGCGTTACATGTATTCACCGAGCGTTGATCCTACCTCGGAACACTTTGACCATCCGCCGAAATTCCACGGCGAACCGAAGACGATGGTTGACCTCATCAACGCCTGCCTGCGGGATGAGATGGCTCGCGATCCTCGGGTGGTGGTCTTCGGCCAAGACGTTGCGGATTGCAGCCACGAAGACGACTTGCCCAAGGTGAAAGGCAAGGGAGGAGTTTTTAAGGTTACGTATGGCTTACAGAGGCAGTTTGGCAGCGCGCGCTGTTACAACGTCCCCCTGGCGGAGGCCAGCATTGTGGGGCGCGCCATTGGCATGGCAACACGGGGGTTGAAGCCCGTGGTCGAAATCCAGTTCTTTGACTACATCTGGCCGGCGATGATGCAGATCCGGGATGAAATGACCACCCTGCGCTGGCGCTCGAACAATGTTTTTGCGTGTCCCTTGGTGATCCGGGCGCCGATTGGCGGGTATCTCGCCGGCGGCGCGATCTATCACAGTCAATCCGGCGAATCGATCTTCACCCACCTCCCTGGCCTGCGCGTGGTGATGCCCGCGACGGCGCTGGACGCTAACGGACTGCTGCGCACCGCCATACGTTGTGACGACCCTGTCCTTTTTCTGGAGCCTAAGCACCTTTACCGTCAGACGCACAACCGTGCCCCGTATCCCGGCAAGGATTACATGATTCCCTTTGGCAAGGCCAAGGTGGTGCAAGAGGGGACCGCCCTGACGATTGTGACGTATGGCTCACTGGTGGTCCGTGCCGTGCAGGCGGCGAAGACTTTGGAGCAGGAAGGGATCGAGCCGGAGATCCTCGATCTCCGCTCGCTCAACCCCTACGACTGGGAACTGATTGCGGCCTCGGTGAAGAAAACCAACCGCGTCCTGGTACTGCACGAGGACAATGTTTCTTGGGGCTTTGGGGCGGAAATTGTTGCGCGCATCGCCGAAGAGCTCTTCGAGTTTCTTGACGCTCCCGTTCGCCGGCTGGCCGGCAAAGATGTCTACATCCCCTACCATCCCCTACTGGAGGATGCTGTCCTGCCGCAGCCCGCAGACATCGTCCGCGTAGCGCGGGAACTGGCAACATTCTGAGCGACTGCCGAAGCCTGACAGGTGTCTGAACTCAGCCTTCAGTGGTATTGAGTACCGCAGGGAGTGGCTTGCCGACTGCTGAGCATCCCCACGCCTCAGCCGATCCCTAGTTCGTCGATCTTCTCGAGCGGCGTGCCACAGCGGCGACATATTACCGCCCCGCAATCACCGCAGACCAGTGGGTCCCGTGCCTCCTGGCTACAATTGGGACAGAAGAGGGGTTCGCGCTCGGCATCTTCAACCTCAGCCATCGTTTCTCCTTGAGACTTTCTGCCGAATCTATATGAGGTCGGTCACGCGGGCAAAGACTATTCTCCGAGTTGGGAAATGTCTCTTGAGACTTCCACGAGAAACGCGCGCACGACTGCCTGAACCTCGTCAAGGTCTTCCGTAAAGAAGTGATCCGCGTAGCGGACCCAATAGATCTGCTTGGGTTCAGCCAGGGAATGGTAGAGCGCTTCAATCTCGTGGCGCGGCCCAAATTCGTCCTGCATCCCCTGGACGATGAGTTTAGGTTTTCGAACCTCACGCAGAAATCCCATGTCGGCGGAGGTCGTAGGAACTCCCAGGCCGACCAAAGCGCGCACACGTGGGTCGGCTGCCCCCACCGCGAACCCTACCCAGGCTCCGAAGGAGAATCCCATGAGGCTGACGGGGACTTTGGGAAAACGAGTTTGGAGGTAGTCCAAAGCGGCACGGACATCCTCGCGCTCGCCGATTCCGCCGGCGAAAGCTCCCTGACTTTTTCCCACGCCACGAAAATTGAAGCGCAGCGCCGGCAGACCTGCCTGGAGCGCCGCTTTGGCGGCACGAAAAACCACCTTGTTGTGCATGTTCCCGCCATACTGCGGGTGAGGATGGCACACCAATGCCACGAGCCGCGTGGTGGTTTGGGGAGTCCACTCGAGCAGGGCTTCGAGTGATCCAACGGCGCCAGAGATCAAGACTCGTTCGGCCTTCGTGGTTCACCCCTGCGATGACGGACTTCCATCTGCCATGCCGCGCTGAGCAATGCCACCGCAGCAGATAGGTATCGGGTCCCGCCAAATAGTGTAGAATGGCGGTCAAGTTTCTGTTGGTCTTTTTGGATTCATGGCTCGCCGCTTTGGCCCGCCAGAAAAGAGGTGCCACTGATGAGCACTCTTGGCACAATTGGACTGGTTAATGGCGGAGGTGATGCCCCGGGTTTGAATGCCGTTACCCGCGCCGTGGTGCGGACCACGTATTACCGCTATGGGGGAAAAGTCTTCGGTAGCTTCGATGGCTTCGACGGGCTGATCTGGCCTGAGAAGGGCAAGGAGCTGACACCCTTTCACGTCCGTGGAATTCTTCCTCGGGGCGGAACGATTCTCGGCACGACCAACCGTGGAAATCCTTTCCGGTACAAAGTGGTCGAAGATGGAAAAACCGTGGAGCGGGACTATTCGCAGGTGGCAATCGACAATATGAAGAAAATGGGGATCGAGGCCCTGGTGGTGGTGGGCGGGGATGGGACGCTTTCCATTGCCCGGGACCTTCACCGGCGGGGCGTTGCACTTGCGGGCGTGCCGAAGACCATTGACAATGACCTCTCCGCCACCGACGTGACCTTCGGGTTTGACACCGCGCTGCACGTGGTGGCCGATGCGGTGGACAGGCTCCACACCACGGCCGAGAGCCACGGGCGCGTCATGATCGTGGAAGTGATGGGGCGCGATGCCGGGTGGATTGCGCTCGAAGGAGGGGTCGCAGGTGGCGCGGAGATCATCCTGATTCCCGAGATTCCCTTCCGCATCGAGAGGATCCTGGCCCGGATCGAGGCCCGCAAGGCAGCGGGGCATCGATTCAGCGTCGTGGTGGTGGCGGAGGGCTGCAAAGTGCAGGAAGACGACGCGATCTGGCTGGCGCACCAGCACGAGCCTGCTTTTGCGGGGAAGAAAAGTGTCGGCAACCTGTTGGGAGCTCTGATTAGCCGAGCCAGCAACCACGAGGTTCGCGTGACCGTGCTAGGGCATTTGCAGCGTGGTGGTTCACCCAGTCCCTTTGATCGCCTGCTGAGTACGCGCTTGGGCGTAGCGGCGGTGGATCTGGTGGCGCAAAAGCAATTCGGACGAATGGTTTGCTTGAAAGGAAACATGATTTCCAGTTGTACCCTGGATGAGGCGGTGGGGCGGCTGAAGAAGGTTCCCCCCGACGGCGACATCGTCCAGGCGGCGCGGTCGGTGGGGATTTCTTTTGGGGATGATTGAGCTAGCCTGCCGCTCGGTTCCCGGTCGAGCAGGACCAGAAGCGGACGGCGTCCCTGTCGGATGATCAAGGCTTGGTTTTGCGGGGGTTTCCTATCCGTACCAAATCCATAGCGCTGCTTTTGGTGATCGTCGCAGGAAGCGCTGCTTACTACTACTTTGTCTATCGTCCCGCGCACCGTCCGCCGGCCGAGTATGCGTATGTCATGCCCGACACGTTGGAGGTCCTGGACGCGCCGGCGGAAGTCCGCATGGTGATGGATTCGCTGAGGAGGGGCGACCGGGTGGAAGTGATTGCCCGCAGGCCCAATTGGGTTCGGGTGAGAGCAGCCAATCGCCGCACGGGCTGGGTGGATGCAAAGTCCTTGCTGGACGCCAAGACCTACGAGGACGGCCAGAGACTCCTCCAGGAATTGGGGAATCTGCCTCCTCAGGCGGTGGGCCGCACCACGGGTATAACTAACCTGCGCCTTGAGCCCTCACGCGATGCGCCGGTACTTGCGCAGCTCCCCGAACGTCAGAAGGCGGAGGTCCTTGGCCGACGCTGGGTAGTGCGGCCCTCGTCGCCGGATCAGGCCACTCCGATCGAGGAGGCCTGGTATCTGATTCGAGCTGATTCCTACGCTGGCTGGCTGCTGGGACGGTTTGTGGCGCTCGATATCCCTGAGTCGATCTCGATGTACGCCCAGGGGACCAATTTGGTGGCCTGGCTGGTGCTCGACACTGTGGACGACCGGGGCCAGCAGGTTCCCCAATATCTGCTCGCCGACCGCATGGGCACCCAGGAGGTCGACTTCAATCACATCCGGGTTCTTACCTGGTGGGCAACCAGACAAAGGTATGCCACGGCGTACGTGGAAAGCCGTCTGCGGGGTTACTTCCCCATTCGAGTTGTTCACCTCGACGGGGTTCCACATTTCCGGTTACGCTTGCTCGACAAGTCCGGGCGCAAAGTCCAGAAGGTGTATCGGTTGCTCGGTACGATCACACGTCCCCTGGGCACCGTGGAGGGGTGGGAGAGCGATGCGATGCCCGGAGGGGCTGTATCGCCACACAAGCGACGCCGGTGAAGAGGACTTTGGGGGACACGCGATGAATGCACAACCAGCGCGCGGTGGGGGTTGCCTTGTCTGCTGACGCTGCGACGCCGGATCAGGGTTCAAGCCCTTCGATCGGCTATCGGTTCTTCCGGTGGTTGGTACGGCTGTGGTTTGCCCTGAGTTTCCGCAAGATCCGCTTGCTGCATGCCGAATCGCTGGCGGGTTCGGGCCCCGCGATTCTTGGCGTCAGCCATCCGGCAAGCTTTCTCGACGCTCTCATTGTGGTGGCCGTGCTCGACCGGGAGGTACATTGCCTGCTCGACCCAAGGTTGATGCGGGGTGCGTTGCGCGGCCTGTTGGCCCGGGGTTTAGGCATGATCCCTTACGAGCTCGAGGATAAGATTGGGCGATCAGCGCTGGATGTGTGCTGCGTTCTCCTGGCAAGGGAAAAGGCCCTCGTCACCTTTGCCGAACAGCGTCAAACGAAGCCTGCGGGGCAAGCTGGACATGCCCTAACGGCTGCGTCCATCGCCATGGAAGCAGAATCCCGCCACGCCGGCCAGCTTGGTCTCAGTGTGTTTCCTATCCACGTGTTTCTGCCCGTAACACGGTCGCAATCCAGCGAGCTAATGATCTATGTGGACTCGCCGCTGGTCCCGCAGGAGTACCGTTCCCGCGCGAGTGGTGACGCTCGGGATCGGGTGCAGGAGCTAGCCGCGGAGCTCGAGCGGAGATATCGGGCAAATGCCTTTCGGCTCCATCCGCCGGACCTGCAGCAGGTTCTCTCGGATCTTGAGGAGGTCTTGCGCACCGATCTGGAGGAGGATTGGGCTTCGCGAACGAACTGGAAGCAGGAAGTAGCGGGCTTCCAGCTCAGCCGATTCGTGGCGGGTTGGGTGGAGCAACTGAACTACTTGAACCCCGGTCGCCTCGTCGCACTGCGGGAATCCCTGGATAGGTGGCGCGAGATTCGGCGGCAAGGGGCCCTGCGGCAATACCAGGTCGAGGCGGCGGGAGCTTGGCTGAACTTGCCAGGGCGGCGCGCCGCAGTTTGGTTCGAGACTCTGTTGGGTTCCCCCATCGCACTGTTTGGTCTGGTCAATCATCTCTTGATTCTGCTGCTCCTCTCCTGGGCGGGATTGCTCAAGAAGGAGAGCAATCGGGACCGGACGCTGGAGTGGGCGCTCCGCGCCTTGCTGGGACTGGGGTGCTATGCTGGCCAAATCCTTCTTGTTGCCCACCTGCTGGGAAGACCGGTGGCGGGATACTACGCGCCGGCCCTCCCGCTGTCAGGCCTTTACTTGTGGCGCTACGCTTGGCTGCTCCGCCATCGCACGCGCCCAGTCCTACTGGCCTTGACGCTTCCCGCTCAGGCGGCGAAAGTGCGGCGAATGCGAAAAGAGCTCGTTGCAGAGGTCAATCAACACTTGGCCCTCCATGCGGAAACGCTGGGGGTTGCACACTGATTCTCGAAACTCGAGATTCGAAACTCGAAATGGATGGTGAGCTTCGGTTCCCGCGAATAGAACCTTTCGTGCGACACTGGATTCTTAGCCAAGCATGGTGCACACATCTGAAACACCCCAAGCAGTAGTTCCGGGCGGAAAGATCCTTCGTCTTGCTGAGCTCAGCTTCACACGGTTGGACGCGCTGGACCGCGCGACCACGGTCGTCATTTTCGCGGCCAGTCCGCTGGAAGAGCACGGCCCCCACCTGCCGGTAGGAACCGACCTTCTTAATGCGGAATTTTTCAGCGAGGAGCTGGCCCGGCAAATCCTGGAGAACAAGCCGGGTTGGACGGTGCTCATCGGGCCGTCGCTTCCCATCGGCGCCTCGGCTTTTGACCATGCCGGGACGCTGTTGGTCCGTGCGCGGACTGTACGCAACGCCGCGTTGGATTACGGGGCAGCCCTGGCGCGGCATGGGTTCCAGTACATCCTGGTAATGAACGCGCATGCGGGACCGCGCCACGTGGTGGCGCTGGAGGAGGCAGCGGCGTTGGTTTCCCGGCGCTACGGAGTTCGCATGTTGTCGGTCAGTGGCCCGGTGCTGTGGAAGTTCCTCCGTGGGACGTACATGGACCGCTTGGAACCACTGCTGGGCCGGCCGCTGACCCCTGCGGAACGCGAAGCGATGCGGGGCGACGCCCACGGCGGGCTCTGGGAAACTTCACTTCTCCTGCGGAACCGACCGGAGCTGGTGGATCCCGCTTTCGCACGGTTGGCTCCTATCCGCTTCTCCCTTCTTGAGGCGCTGAAGAAGAATTTCCCTCTGCGACTCGGCAACCAAATGGGGTACATCGGCGCGCCGGCGGCAGCCTCGGCGCAGTTTGGCGAACTGGCTCGACGCCTGCTGGTGAATGCTGGCTGGGACGCGATTCATCCGGTCTTCGATGCTCAGGATGAGAGCTGGCAGCAGACGTCGTGGCTATACAAGGTTCCTTTTTTGAGAACAGCTTTCCCTTATGTCGCGATAGCCGCGACGCTGGTCCTATTCGGACTGGCGCTGGCTTGGTGGCTGATCTAGTGCAGGACTTCTTGATCTGATGAGGGAGTGGCAGGCCGCTGTGCCCCCCAGAGCGGGCACCGCACGCCGCTATTTCGGTGACTTCTTGGGGGGCTCCTGTTGGAGTTCGAGCCTGTAGGCTACGATCTCGCCGCTTTCAGTCAAATCACCGTCCACCCTGACCCGCAACCCCACCCGCAAATCCTTGGGCGAGGCAGGGCTCCCATCTTGGCGTTTGATTTCAGTCTTCTCGTCGTAACGCACGTGAAAGATGATGTTTTCTTCCGTGTTAAGGGTGAATCTATTCTGGGAGAGGCGGCTGATTTTGCCTTCCACAGTGAAGTTCATAGCCTGAGGCGGGTTTGAGGATTCGGTTGACCGCACGGAGGCACGAGTGACCCCGGCACAATACACCAGGAACAAGGCAACCAAGAGTGAGGCGCGGCGCCTAAACATTCTACTACCCTCCCCAAGGAACGTCAATCATCGTGCCGCCAAGATCGCATGCGGTCTCTTGCGGCCGCTCGGCGATCACTCACTGGCTTCCTTTCTCGAGCTGGATGGCAACGCCTCGTTGAAAGATCCCCTTGGGCTGGTCTTGACGCACCACCCGGCCGGGAACAGGAATGGCCACGTCGCCTTCTTTGTATGGTAAGATGACCTCCACCGGCTCACCCACATTATAGTTTCTCTCTGTCAGGAAGTATACGCCGGTGCGGGAGACATTGACGGTCGTGCCGATGTCCTCCAGCGTGGTGCCATACTTCTGCCGGATGACCTTGATGGCCATCTTGATGGGAGCGCGCCCCTTGCCTCGCAGGTCTTCTTGAGGCCATCCCTCCCGGGGCGCAGCAGCTTTCACCGGCGGGGGACCGGCCTCCGCAGCTTGGGGTTCGAGGCTGGTGGACTCGGGTTCGGTGGTGATGCCCCAAGGCCGCGTGGCTTTGCATTGACTGCAATGCCTCACCACCAGAAATCCTTCGCACAAGAACTCGCCCTGCGCTTCCGGGACCGACGTGAGAAGCTTTTGGTGGCAATGCTGGCATTCCAGCCACACTTGGGGCACCGCACTCTCCACGTCGGGCGTAGGGGTGGGAAAGCTCATCGCCCAGAGATCCCCCTCGGAATCGAGGAGTTCCAGCCCGACGGAGTGAAAACCGTTGGTCTCGCGCGTGTTTAACCAGAGCACCCGATAAGTCCCCCCCGCATTCGTCTTCAGGCTGATCAGATGGATTTCCGCGTCCAGATCAACGAGATTCCGCATGTGGGTCACCACGCTTTGTTGGCCGACCAAGTCGGTCTCAGTCTGCTCGTCAAAGAAGCGGTTCTCATTCGACATGCCACGGACCCGAATGGGGATGGCAACCTTGACTTGGTCAGCGCAGTACCTGTTCTCTTCCATGGTTCTCCAACATCAACGAGTCGATTGCGGCAACAGCCGGGCAGACCAACTCTTCCAGGGCTCGTCCCGCAGGACGCGTGACGGTGCCACGCGGAACGGCTTCGAACACCGGAATTTTATCATCGGGCGGAGAATGTGGCGAGGACCTTCGCTAGCGCCGTTACTGCTTTGTAAACGGTTAGGAGTCGCATCACTCCGGAAAAGTGACACCCAACAAATTGGAAACCTTGACGTATTCGATCCCCACCTCACCGGCTCGGGGAGTGCCCTCGCGTCCAACCCAAACCACCCTGAAGAGGCCTGCGTCTCGGCGGCGCTTGGGTTGCACCTTCACCTGCGTCCCGACCTTCAAGGGTTGCTGGGTTTTCAATTTCGCGCCGAACTTACTGACGGTGACGACGTGGGTATCCTCGATGAAAGGCTTGTTATCGGAGAGCGTCCCTGAAATTCTCACGGGGATGTTGATATTCACGCGTGCACTGCGCCGCAAAGGAGCTGTCGCGGCTGGTTTGGCCATGGAGCACCTCGCTGGTAATGGCCGAATTACTTACCGGGATGGGTTCGGGCACCCGCGGGGGTTGGCGACGGAAAAGTCCGCGTCCTCGTGCGAACGCCTCCGCACTCCACCCACCGGCGGGCAATAGCATAGCACAGCAAGCGGCCACGCAGGCAAGGCTCCGGATTATTGCCGTCCTTGCACATCCGCCTTGGCGGAATATGTATTCGCGGCGTTCTATCGATCTCAGCGGCAGACGGCGCAGAGAGATCGCTTTCAATCAAGCCGGAGGGACGCGACTCAGAACCAGTGTTTTCGCCAGAAATAGTAGAGGACGGCCACGACTGATCCTCCCATCACCAGGCCCATGAATAACAGGACGTACACGCTATCCTGCAGGGGCAGCCTGACATTCATGCCGTAAAAACTGGTAATGATGAGCAAGGGTAAGGCGAGGGTTCCCCAAAGTGTGAGGATCTTCATGACCTCGTTGGTGCGGTTGGCAGCCGCGGAGAGATAGATATCGAGGGAGCCCGTGAGCAGGTCGCGATAAGTCTCGACGAATTCCACCACCCGCACGATGTGGTCGTAGACGTCGCGATAATAGATGCGCAGTTCGCGGTCGGGGTCGTCGGGTGACTTTGACCGCGCCTCGTATCGACGCAGCAGGGCATTGACGGCCTCGCGCATGGCCGTAGCGACCCGGCGGAATTCCAGCAGCTCGCGCTTCAGACGGAAAACTTCTCGCAGGGTAGCGGGAGTGGGGCGGCGAATGACCTGATCCTCCAGGCGGTCAATCAACTCGCCGACGCGATCCAGAGCCGGCAAGTACTGGTCCACCGCGGCGTCGATCAGTGCATGAACAATGCGGTCGGGACGCTGGAGGGCAGCCTCAGCGGCGATGCGTCGCGCCACCGATTCCACAAGGTGGGAATCGCCTTCATCAACCGTTAAAACGTAGTCGGGACCAAGGAAGATATCGAAGTCCTCAAAGTGCACGCGCGGGGCTCCCGCAGGTTGACCGGCGGCGGGCGCCGGGTCGCCAGGCACCCGCGGGCTGGGAGGCAACTCCCCACCTTGACCCGCGGCTTCGGCGTCGCGCGTCCGCTCGCCACTTTTTGGGGACTTCAAGAGCGCTTTGATGACTATGAAAGTGTAACGTTCGTGCTCTTCTACGCGCGCGGTTTGACGGCGATGGCGGCAGTCTTCGACTTGAAGTACATGGATAGAGAATTCGTGCGCCAGCTCATCCAGCGCGGGGGAGGCGGAGTCAGAGATATGGTACCAGCGCACGCCGGGGGCGACGGGGCGCAGACTTGGCAGCGCCGGAGGCGTAGGTTGTAGTCCCTGGGACATGGGCGCAACCTGGCGGCAAATATAGCATGGAAATCTGTCCAGTCCAGGCGCTGTTCGTGGGGAACACAGCAAGTGGCAGGAGACAACGCGTTTGCTGCACGGGCACGACAAAAACTCGCCGAGACCCTGAAAGGCAGGTTTACATATTGGTTACGCCGGCGCTCAGAGCGTAAGCGTTGGTGCCATCAAAGAGGAAGCTCTGGGCGTTGCACTTATTTGCCGTAGAGCCGATGGTCATCCCACCGAGCACATTTGTAGGCCAGGCGAAGCTGCGACTGCCCGCGGAGTCCTGACAAACAATGAAATTGATCTCCTCGCCTGCCACCGCATTAGAGAGTGTGGAACTTGTCACATTGTCAGTGAGCGTGATCTTCTGCGTGTTCCCCAGCGAAGCGTCAAAGGTCGGAGTCGCAGAGAAAGTAACGACGTTGACTTTGCCAATGATGGCCTTAGCGAAAGTCTGTTTTGCAGTCCAAGTCTGCCCGTTTTCGAGTAAGGGGATCGTCCCGTTTCCGGTGGATAGAGTTTGAGTGGTGTTTCCTGCGGCGGGAGCTTGCAACCAGACGGTGTGTACAGCGTCCGCGTTCATCAACTGAATCTTGCTGAGCATAGCTGGAGCGCGTCCACTATAACCGGAGCCAGCCTCAAATCCGAAGAGGACGCCATTTGAGCCTTGCGACTTGAGACTTATTACACGGGTGCTGTTATTGCTTCCCGTCAAGTCTATCTCATTCGCTCCCAGGAAAGGCCCGTAGGCCATGCTGTTAGCCGTCATTCTGAGCTGTATCAGGTTTGTCAGCTTGTCGGCTGCGGAGAGCGCCGAATCGTCGATCAACACGCCTCCCAGCGAGGACGCTGCGCCGCCTCCCCAAATCGTGTTGTTCTTCGACCGCAGTTTGATTCCTATCTCGCCCAACTCCAGATACGGATCATAGACAGCATTGCCACCAGTGGCGATATCAATTCCAATTCCTCCCGTGAAGTTCTCGATGTCAGGACTGAAAAGGGAATTGGAAGCTCCACCGTCGATCAGGAAGCCCGTTCCGCCCGTACCGAACGGCTGGACGCTCCCTCCGAACCAGTAGTTCTTATTCGCATTGGTATCGAAATGCACGCCGATCACGGCGTTGATAATCTGCACGTTGTAGAAGTGATTGTAGTAGCCACCATTTACATCGCCGCCGATGTGGATAGCTTTTTCAACGTGGTCAATGCGGACGTTCCTTACCTCGCTTATTCCTACCCCCCTGAAGTCAATGCCGATGGCACCCGAGTTGGAAGCGCTGGTATTGTCGATGTTCAAGTCTCGGATAGCGATTCCCTCATAGGCTATCGCAGGGTTGATGCTCTGAATCACGGCGCCGTTGGTCAAGTTGGTCACGATCCTCGTTGCGCCGCGCATTCCCGACCCTTCAAGCGTCGTCTTGTTGCCCATTTTGAAGACCGGGAGCACGCTGGCGTTGATTGTCCCAGGCGCGAGTTCTACCTTGACGCCATCTGAAATAGTCAGCGTATTGCTGATCTTGTAGGTGCCCTGCGGGAAGTAAACGATTCCACCAGAAGTTGCAGCAGCGGTGAGAGCAGCGTTGACGCTTGCAGTGTCGTCTGTTACGCCGTCCCCTTTGGCGCCGTAGGCTTTGACATTGAATCTCTCTCCTCCCTTGTCGAGGAGGGGGGCGAGAACGGAAGCGCCGTTGGCATCGGTTATGACTGGAACGGGCGTGAACCACCCCCGCGCGTCCGTAATGGCGGTGATGGCCGAACCGCCGGTCACGACCTTGGCGATGGGGATCTGGCCGGGCACAAAGCCGGTGGTATTGAACGCCGGTGCGCATGACGCTGTAGGATCGAGATAAACGTAGTTGGTTTGGCTGGCGGTCAAGGTGAGCGTGCCACCCGCGTAAGGGACCAACGTCGGCGGGTTGCCGCAGAAGGCGGTGCCCGCGGCCAAGTTTAACAGGAGACCCGCGCCCGCCGTCGGCCAATACCCCGGGCCGACGCCCTGAACATATTTAGCATTCACCGGGTACATCGGTTGTCCGGACTGCGCCTGAGGCTGCTGGCCAAAGGCAGTAGTCAGAAGCCAGAAGTCAGGAGTCAGAAGGACGAACAGAACCAGAACTTTCCTAAATCCTAAATCTTGAATCCCAAATCCTCTCTTGTTCACCATACCTGCACTCCTGCGGTGACGCCGGCATCTGAAGCCACCAGATAGAGATTCGTCGCGTCGAACATGGTCGGCGATTGGAACCACAGTGCACCTCCGGAAGTCGGGTAGATCAAGGCTCCGCAAGGGGTCCGGCCCAAGTGGTGGGCCAGGGAGAAATTGCCTGCCACCGGCGCGTCCACGGGAATCCGGCCATAGAGTTTGGTGGAATTCGTAGTTGCGGTCACGCGTGTTGGATCAGCCGTAACGATGCCCAGATACGCGTCGCCTGGGGAGGGCGGGGTCCCCGTAAGGTTGTAGCAGAATCCGCTTATGGAGTCCCACCAGAGATAGGATGTGGCATTGGGGGGCGCCGGGCCGGGGTTGGCGGTTGCTGGGGCGTAGCGAACCCCTTGGGCGTAAAGCACTCCGGGCGTGAGGCCCGGTGTCAAGGTTGCCGAGGGACTCAGATCGAACCCCGAAAGGACACCGCAAAGGCCGGAATCCTGTAACCAGGCTGCTACGGTCCCTGCCGCCTTGACCGCCGCCTGTACGTCCTGGGCGTCTTGCAGCAGGGCATCGATCAGTTGCCAGTTGGTGTCCAAGTCCGCTTCATAGTTGTCGCCATGCTTGGGCTGGATGATCCCCTTGCGGGGGAGGACGGTTCGGATGATTGCCATATTGACCTCAATTCAGGTGTCCAGCTTGAAAGCTGGCCCCTGAGTTCACGGCTAACCGGACAGCCGCGTGGCGATCGTGCGCACCTTGACGAACCCGCCATTGGTCACGGTTTCCGTGCCGTTGTTCCAGTAGTGAACAGCGCAGTGCACGAGGCCCGGATTCGCCTCGTTCTTTTCCTCCACCCAGAAATCCATAAGGAAGAGGGTGCCGCTGGCGTCGTTGGAATTCGCGCGTGCGGGTTTCGTTTTGGCGCCGTTGGTCTCGGCGTCGCCAGCGGGCGAGCGAGAGCACCAGGCTGCGACCTCATATTCGAGTTCCGAGCGCGAGTAGACGTAGCCGTCCACTGGGCTGACGGGGAGCTTCGCGCTTTCGCCGTCTCGGTACCAGCCGTAGAAACTCTCTGGCCGCACAACCGCGAATTTCGCGTTGTTGGAAATCTTTGCCAGCGAGTAATCGGTCAAAGGCTGATCTGCGGCGAGGGCGGAATCGGGCAGATCCACAAATCCGGGAATGGTCTGAAACGTCAGTTGAGCCATCGTTTTTCACCTATGTAGCGCCAGCATCTCCCTGGCGGTTTCCAGAGCCGCCGCGGCGGCGGCGCTACCAAATCGTTTTGCCTGCGCTTCCGTTGGAATACGTCCTCGTCGAATCTGCGCACACGAACATGTACCGCGCGCGCTCGTATTCTGACGCGCTGGGATAAGAGGGTGTGCCCTGCGGAGCGATCCGCGAAAGCTTCTTGGTTCTCGTCCAGGCGGCATCGAGGAGGCGGTAAGTCATGGTCCCTTCCGAGTAGTTTGGCTGCTTTTCAATGACCTCGAAGAGCCGGTTGTACACGCCGCGCCTGCCGGTTTCGAAGTCGGGGACAAGTGGGTGGGAAACGAGGACGTAGTCTCCGACCTCCACGGTTAAGGTGAGGAAGTGGCTGGTGACCCTCAGGATGGCCGCGCCGCCGTTGGGCACACCCGTCACGGGGTTCAGGCCCGCGTAGCGACGGAAAATGCGCGTGGCGGTGAGCGCGGCCAACGACGCCCCGCCGCGCGCCACGCGCAGCCCTTTTGACTCGATGGTGTGTTGACCGGCCAGCCCGTACTGCTGAAGCGAAGGCGCGCAGAGGAAGAGCAGCTCCGTTTGGAAATTGCTACCGTCATAATCGAGCCGGTAGGTCACCTGGTTGATGATGGGATGGCGCTCTACCCCGGGGAGTACGGTCATGTTACGTTCGTTGAACTCAAAGAGGTTCGGGAACGCAAAGGGCGGGAAGAAGAACCGGGGCGAGAGACGGCCATCCGGGAGGACCAGCAAGTATCCTCCCAGTGCCCGGAAGAGCTCATACTCCAGAAACTGCTTGGCTTCCACAGGCTGCTGGAACTCGAACTCGAGCAGGTAACCTGCAAACATTCCATTCCTGTAGGTGAGGAACCTCTCGACATCGACGTAAGGGTTGGGGTCAATCAAGGTGGGATTGTTAGTGGCCGCAGGGTCCCACTGGGTGGGGTCGTAGAGCTTCCAAGAAGATTCGGGAAGAAAGGGCACTTGGCCCAGCCCGAGTTCGTTCTGAAAAACGACCAACGCACAGTCTATGGGGTTGGCCAGAAGTGAGCGGGGGTGATCTTGGGAGGTGAAGAACCCATCATCACCGCGCGTGAAGATCTTCGTTTTGGCGCTGCGCTTCAGGTCTCGGCACTCGAGCACGTATCCCGTCGAATCTGGTAGGGCCTGGACGGACTCAACCTGCTGGGTTGCCAGGGTGACAAAGTCGGTGGAAGCCATTCCGGGGTAACCGACTTTCAGGGTTACCTTGCGACCCTCGAGGCGCCCGCCGCTCGCGAGAGCAGTTATGTAACCCGCCGCATCGATGGTTTCCAGTTCCAGGGCTCCGATGGAACCCTGTCCTTCCAATTGCCTGATCACCTGCTGAACGCCCTGTGGAACCTTAAGGTAAGGGCGGCCAAGCAGGGCGTCGGACGTGATGCTGAACAGGATGTCGTTGCGCGTGGCGGTGATCCAGAACCAAGCCGTGGCCGCGAGCGTCATGCGCACGGAAAATTCCCAGGGCAGACGTCGCGCCGCCAGGGAAAATGCCAGCAGGCCGCGGTGGCCGGTGGTCGTGCCGGCGGTTTTCATGCTTTGCACGAGACGCGCGAGAAAAGCATCGAGCCCACCTGGGTAGTGGGCCGCGAAATAGTCTCGCAAGTTGAAGTTCTGGTATAGACGCAGATAGGCTGCCAGGGCGGCCCAGGTGCCCTCTGTCCAGATGGACTCGGGCGAGCCGGAATAGCCGCCTGGGGAATCCGCGTAGGGTTGGAATCCGTCAAAGGGCGTCAACTGCTCGTAAGCCTGGTTGAAGGAGTCCGGCTGGCTACTCTTGAGGATCTGGCGGTTGGTGAGGAAGAATTCTTCGTAGACGAATTCCAGGCATTCGACGGCCTTGGTTTCCTCGCCAACCTCGTGGTAGAAGAGGGCCGCCCAAGTTCCCGCGGCGTCGAGCGCCAGGGAAGTATCTAGGCCGGAGGCACTAGCGCCCTGAGCAAAGTGGCCTTTCGTGCCGCCGGAAGCAGGAATCCAAAGCTGATTGACGGTTGCCGTTCTGACTTGCGTGGCCTTCTGGCCAGCCGTGGTGGCCGTCGTCTTGAGCGCGTCGAACTGCGCTTGCGAGATCCAGCCGCGTTGAAAGAGGTTCTGGGCAGCCGTGGGCAATACGCGCGAAGCTTTGTCGAAAGCGAAATAGCAGTCGATGTTGTGTTCGGTGGAGACCCAGGGGAGTTGGCCGGGGACGTATTGATAGCCGGGGTCTTGGTATCTTCCCCAGCCGCCCAGAATCAAGTTCTGGCGAAGATCGGCGGCGGTCGATTGCAGCGAGAAGAGACAATTCAACATGCTCTGGAGGCCGAGCGCGGCAGAGCGGAAGTCGCCCGTCCGCTCCATGTAGATGCCGTAAGCGTAGGCGACCCAGGCCTGAGCGCCGGAGCGGATGTACGCCTGGTCAACCTGCCCGTTGTAGACGTCGTAGGAAAAACTAAGGCTGCCGGCGGGCTGCGGCGCGCCCACGGAAAGGTTATCCAGACGCAGCTCTCCCGCCTCATCGACCTCGGCCTTGAAGGAAGCGATGGAGAGCAGCGTCTCGCCGGGCACGTACTGCCCGATCAGGCTGTTGAGTTCTTGATTCAGCACGCGCCACTGGTTGGCTGTCCAGGTGACTGGCGCGCTGATTTTCTTCGCGACGGGGTCGTAGCCTGCGGTGCCACTCGAAACAAATTCAATACTCATGACCCCGCCCGTGGAGCTGGTGACGCCGACGATGAACTTGAAGGCGACGGCGGTTTTGAAGCGCCAGTCGACGATGGAATCCGCCGAGTCCGGCAGGCCGCTGCCGGTGAAGTTCCAGCTTGCCGGGGCGGTGGTGGCAGTGAAGAGGATGACGTTGGAACCGCCTGACTGCGCGGGTGGCTCGGTGGAGTCGAAAACGTTCGCGATGCTGCCCGATCCGCCGGCGAGCGCCCAGCGATTCACGGAGCCGTCCTCAGCATTCTCGAGTACCAGCGAAGGGAGATAACCCGGTGAGTCGCGGAGCGCGTTCAGGCGCACGATGATGCGCTTCGCCGCATCCCAGAGCCCCGCCAAGGAGAAGGTGATGATGGCGAGCGCCGCGTCGTAGATCCAGCCGCGGTTTTGGACATAAGCGACATTGGAGCTGACCAGCGTGCCGGGGTTGGCGTAGTCGGGATCGCCCGGCGGCACTTCGATCGACCGCGGCAAATCAGAAAACACCGCCAGGTTCTGCAGGGTGGAATAGAGATCGAGCGGCCCCAACTGCGGGTGGTTGTAGATGACGTGCGCCACGGGCGTCCCGCTCTGGATGACCTTGTTGGTCCCATAGCGGGCATGGCGCGAGTCCTGCACGACGATGGGGATGTTGTCCTCTTGCAGGTACTCGATATCCGTCTTCGCGTAGACCCGCACGAAATAGTCTCGCAGCCGATTACCGACGCCGAGATTGGAATACGCGATCCAGCCGGTAACAGCCGGGGTCGAGGAACCCAGCTCGGGCTGTGGCGACGTGGCAGGCATCAGGAAGGCAAGCGCCGTTCCCACATGGACGCCTGTGACTTTCCAGGTGTTGTCCGGCGAAAGCGAAGAAGAACCTTGGTAGTAGAAGGTGTCGGTGCGGGAGTAGACATCCACGCGATACTGGCCGGGAGGATCGAGGAGGTCGAAGACACGGCCACTCACATCCGTGACCTGAGTGAGATGGAGCACGTTCGCTATTAGATTTCCCGAGAGCAGAGGCGCGCTGGAGTAATTGATGGGGAAGCCATCCGGTCCCGCTTGATCGTCGAGTGGCAGACCGAAGACGGGATCGAAGACGATGCTGGGCTGGCGCTCCTGCGCGAGTTGCGAGTAGGTTGTCTCGGTGGAGTTGATCGCGCCTTCCACGAATGCCGGGTCAGAGGGCGTCAGCAGCGCATTGCCTACGAAGGGGGCACAACTGGCATTCAGCCTGGAGAGCATCCACTCCAGCGCGGAGTCGAGCGCCGTCGCCAAATCCCCCGGAAAGAACGTGCCGACTTCAGCCATCTAAATGCTCCGCGTCCGCTATCGGCGTCCGTCTGCTTTTGTGGCGGCGCCGCGGACCTCCAACCTAGTATCCGTAGCCGCTAGCGCCGTATCCCCAGATGCCGTATCCGTAGCGGGTCACGCAAGCCTCTTCCGGACGAAAAGTGGTCAGGGGCTCTGGCAGGCCTTCAATCATCACCAGATACAATGGGCGCTTGTTAAGCTTGAGATTCTTGGCGTCGAAGTACGAGTTGGTGACGAGGGGCATCGCAATATTTCCTCAATGCCTGGATGGGCGACCGCGAGGTCCGCCCTTAACCGACGTGCCGGCGCAACTTCAGCGTCACCGAATACGCGCCCGGCGCCTTGTATTCGATCCTGGCCTCGGTGTCCTCGAGGACGTAGTTGGTGAAGGCTGGCAGATCGGCGTCGGGATAATAGGCAAAAGGTTCGCCCGTCATCGCGTGGTCGAGAAAGGCTTGCCAATTCGCGAGGTCGTTGCCAGCCTGGATCCAGTCCATCGACAACTCCAGGAACTGGTCAACGCGCTCGAGCACGCATTCACGGATCCCCGCGGTGGAAAGGTTGTCGTGACGGACTGCCGCTTTGGAGTATCCCGGCAGATTGCGTGGAGGGAAAACGAAGAGCAGCGTCTGCTCCGTCCCGCCCGCCGGGTTGTAAACGATCTTGGGATTCGACATGAGTAGTCAGGAGTCACAAGTCAGAGTAAATTCTGAAGTCTGAATTATGAAGTGTGAAAAAGAATTCCCGAGTCACACGTCAGGAGTCAGAATGAGAAGAACGAGATTCAGCATTCATAATTCAGAATTCCGCATTGTTCTTCTGCTGGCTTCTGTCCTCTGTCTCCTTTCCGCGCGCTACGCGCGCGTGGCCGGCTGGCGAACCACCGTGTAGGCGACCAGATTTACGTCGCGCTCCGTCACGGCTTGGGAGACGTGGCGTACCAGTTCATCAATGCCCGCTTGGCCGCCGTAGACGGAACCTTGAAAGATCACCTGGATGGTCTTCTGGGCAGGTGGAGTTTCTGCGGCCTTCCCGCCTTGTCCCGAGACAATCAACTCAGGTGCTACCGCGCCCGGCCGGCGGACCACCGCGCCGCGCTCACCCTCACGGACTTCGGCGCCGGCGAGCGCGCGGCCTGCCAGCGCGGCCGCTCCGCCCACGATCCCGAAGGTCGCCGCGGACTTGAAGGCCAGCGCAGCCCCGCGATAGTCCTGTATGGCGAGCAGATAGAAGCCCAGCGCGGTGGAGTATATCGCCCGCACGAGGGCTTCCTGAGCAATCGACCCGACGGCCTGCAGCGCTGCCTTGCGAAACGCTTCGCCAATCGATTTCTGCCAGATAACGGCGTTGGCGATGTTGACGCCCAGGGCCGAATCGAAAATCAGAAAGCCCCGGACGAGGCTCGCCTCCAGAACCCGTCCGGCGTTCAGAACCTCCGCGAGATTGGCCACCAGATCGATCTTCCAATGCTGCGCCATCTGGCGGTTGTGGTTCAAAGCGTCGTTGACCGAAGCCAAGCTGACTTTCCAATGGGCGGCGAGGTTTTGCAGAGTCTTATCTGCGGTGGCCATCCGGCTGAGATCGTCGTAGCTCTGCGTAGACCATCGTTTGAGCTCGGTCCCCAGTGCGGCAAGCTCTCGCGAGAAGGATCGGCGGAAGCGCAGAATGTTGGCCTCGGCGTGGGAGGGGTCCGCGCCAATGCGGATGAGGAGTTCTGACGAGTAGCTGCTCGGCATGGGTCACCCTGAAAGAGGCGAAACTCGCAATGCGAGACGCGAAACTCGTCTAGACCGCGCCAGACGCCGCGTCGGCAAGAAGCGTGAAACCGGATCTGAGATTTCAGATTTCAAATGACTGCACCTACCAAAAGATTTCGCGGGTGCGCCTGGGCTCGGAAGCTGGCTCTTCGCTGGCCGAGTCCGGTTCCGCCAGGGCGGCGCGCTCGCTTTGAAGCAGCCGGGCCGCCGCGGCGAGGTCGAAATCCAGCGCCAGCACCGGGTCAGCGAGGCGCACCAGGCTGCTGGGACGGCAGCCAAACCTCTGTGCGGTAATAGCCAGAAGCGTGAAGTTTTCACTTTTGACGAAACCGCTCCAGCTTAACGCTGGAGAGATCCTCCTGCCTGGGGTTTGGTCCTGTTGCCGCAGAGCCTGCCGAACCGCGCGATGTGGCGGGAGAGCTGGTTTCAGCCGCCTCACCGAGCGAGCGGCAGGCCCAATCGAAGATAAAGGCGCGATCCTCGACCGGGATATCGTCCAGGGAGATTTCTCCTGGCTTCTCGCCGATGCGCGGTTGCACCACGCTCGCGCGCACTAGTTCCGTGGCGAACCGGGCGAGGTCAAGGATTTCTTCGCGGCTGATCTCTTTCGGAGCGTTCGTGGAACCCTGCGCATCACCTTGCAGCGCCACTGCCAGCAGACGTTGAGGGACGCGCCCGGACAGGATCCACGCGAGTGGCTCCGGCTTGGCCGCCAAGATGACGGCGCCACTTGGCAGGTGCAGCGGCTCGGCGTGCGCTTCCCGGCTCGTCCGCGACGCGGCGCGCCAGTCGTCAGGGGTGGCAATGTGGCTCTCGTTTGGCATAGTAGCTCTCAGCGATCGGTGTTTCAGCCATCAGCTATCAGCCGTCGGCAATGAGCAAGAACGGTTTCTTGCTGAGAGCTGATCGCTGACTGCTGACAGCATCTTTACGTTTGCCGATAGATCTTGCCCACCTGGTCGCCCACGGGGCGCGTGGGATCGGCCAGGCCGTCGAATTTCACCTTATAGGTAGTCTCCTTGCCGCGCTGGAAGGGGAGCTGGATCGCCTCAGCCTGGTAGGCCTGATAGAGCTGGCTGACGACGTACTTCCCTGCGGCATCCCGGCGGGGGGAAATCACCGCGACGGAAGTCTTGGGGATAGAGACGACACCGCCAAAGGAGATTTCCTCGTAGGTCTGCGAACCCGGGGGAAGATTGGTGTCGGTGCCCGAGGAGAAGGAGCCGTGCACGACGAAGTTTTTGAGCTTGGCCAGGTCGGATTCCTTCAAGGTGAGCTCGATGGATTCCGCTTCACCGGTCATGACGATGTCGATAGGAGCGGCGACCTGGTCCGCCGCGATCTGCTCGAGCTTGGGAGACAGGACCACAGTGGCCGCGCCTTCCGTAGCGCCAGCAAAAATGGGAGTGCCTGGCGTCGGCTCGCCCGCGGCATCGATCACCAGCCGGCTGCCGTTGGCGGGCACTGTCACATCCAGCCAGAGCTTACCGGGTCCTTGGTGGATCTTGGTTGCGTCAACGTTACTCGACATTGTTACCTCCGATATTCCATGCCTCGGCCAGGCGGCGCGGGGTTCCGGGATCGCCTGGCCACGCGAAGATCGCTTTTGCGAAAAAGCTGGGAGAAAAAAACTCGCTGGTGAATGGCTGAGCGGGCGCGTTGTTGGAGTCGGCGCTGAAGGAGAGGGTTTCGGTGAAGGAGAGGTAGGTGTCACCGTCGCTGCCGCTGGTGGCGCCGTCGTAGTCGAGGGTCCGGTTGCGCCCGCTGCCTTCCGTCACGCCGCTTCCGTCGTCATGGATGGAGCGGTGGTCGTGGTCGCTGCGGGCGGCGGTCGAGGCCGTCCCGACTTTGGAAGGGCCAGTCCCTGCCGTTCCCGAAGCGACCAGCGAAGGGCAGTTGGTGATGTCCGCGCAGGCCAGGCTGGCGTTGACCCAGGAGGTGCCGTTGTAGCGGATCACCTGCGCGAGGGCGGGCGAAGTGATGGCGACATCGGAGAGGTCGGTGAGCGCCCACACCTCCTGGCCTTGCGCAGCGGTGAGCTTGCTGGAGGCGTCAAGACCAGCGTAGCCGTTGGCGCCGTTTTTGTTGGCCGTTTTCTCGAGGGTCGAATCGGCGTCGCCCGAGGTGACGGTCGCGCAGGCCGGGGCCGCCTTGTCGTTGAGGGTGCGGACAAACTGGTTCGTACATCCGCCTGTGCCTGAGAGGGACGGAAGCTGATTGTTGGGCACCAAGCTACTAGCGTCTAGGGAAGCGTACCCGTTCGCTGGGCTTTTGTTTGCTTGACGCTCGACGACCTGGGTGGCGGGGACGCCCTGATTGTCTCGGAACTTGAGCTCGGCGCCGTTGATCCAAACCTCTCCCACCACCGGCGAAGAGGGATCGGATTTGCGCGGTAGCCCCAAGGTGCCCGTGAAGTCGAAGGCTTCGGTTTCGTCGAGGTGCGTCGCAGTGAGGGTATTGGCGCCGACTGTCAGGTTTCCCGAAGAGACATTCAAAGGGGAAGAGTAAGGAACGTAAGCTGAAAGGTTGTTCGGCGTTGAGCTGGCTTTCTGCCACTTGATGTTGAGCGCATTGGCCGGAGGCGCCGGCGTCGAGTCGCTGAAATTCGCGTCCGCGGCAGCGGCGCCATTCACGGAGATGTTGTCCCCGCCGCCTCCCCCACCACCGCCGTCACCCACCTTGTTCCAGCCGTTTCCGGTCGCGTTGCAGAGGAAGAGTTGCTGGCCCGCTGGCGAGGCGTCCGTCTGGATCAGTAGCTCCTTGTTGGCTAAGCAGGAAGTGGGAGCGCCAGCTATGGTAGTAGCCTTCACGGGTGCGGTGGCAGTCTTGCCGCTCAGGTCAAAGGTGGGCGCGATGGAGAGCGTCCCTGTACCGCCTGCGTAGCTGACGCTGATTTCGTTTGCCGTGCCAGCCACGTTGCCGGCGCCGATCGCGGAAGCTGTGGCGGTGGCGATGGAGATGGACGGCGTGGTTCCACCACTCGAGCTGATCGGCGCGCTGCCCGGAACATTCGTGACGCAGTTGGGACACGAAATGGTGTTCACCGGGCGCGACAGGGGCGAGGTGAACGTGAGGACGTTCTCCTTGCCGTTGAAGGCCGTCCAATCCACCGACGAGAGGTAGCCGCTTTGCCCGCCGCTCGCGTGAGGCATGGAAAGCAGGAGGTCGGAAGAAAGCGGGCCGCCACCGGTAAGCGGCGCAGAGGTGGAGATGGTCCGTGTTGCCGGCACCTTGGCCGCAAGGTCTGAGACCAGATTGGTGACCTCCGACCCGGCGTGGGTGTGTACTACCGGCGCCTTCCCATACAGGTCCGCAATCAGGTTGGTGACGTCGCTTTCAGGATGCGTGTGGATGGAACTGGCTTTTCCGGCGAGCAGGGAATCAGTGCTCGACTGGAGATAGACAACGGGGTCAGCAGCCGTCGAATCGGTCTTGACGCTACCGGAAGCTGTCGCCGAGGCGCGAGGCACCGATTCCCCACCAGAAAAAGTACAGTCGGTTCGGAGCTGTCCGGAGTTGTCGGCACAGTTCACGCCGGGGCCGGTGAGGTTCAACTTGGGGCGCTGGGCGAGGTCGGCGCCATCCCGTTGGAGGAACTGATAGAAGAGGGCCGGGACGGTGGCCGAGGGCGGTTCCGCCTGGCGACAGAGCTGGGCGTTGACCGTGGGTTGGTCCGGGACCACCCAGATTTCCGAGTGTACGCGGCCCTGGATATTCAGTGTCACCACGTAGTACGTGCCGGCAGGCGTCGCCGTGAGGTTGGGGATCAGATCGAGCCAGGCGTTCCCTTCGCCATCGTTCAGTTGGCCGCTCGCGTTGAGGTAGCCTTTGATCAGCGCAGCTCTGTACTCGACGCCGTTGTATGTGACGGGCCGGTTCCGTTGGGCGAACACCAGTCCGTACATGGGCGTGCCATTGATGGTGGCCATGACGCGCGGGTTCTGTCCCAAATCGAACGAGGCGGTAACGTGCGTGGCGGCGTATGACGAAGCCGGAAGACAGAAGACACAAGCCAGCAAAAAGGCAATTCTGAATGCTGAATTATGAATTCTGAATTTTTCGCTCTTCACGTTTCCTCTCCATCGGCGCGTTCTTCTTTCATAATTCACAATTCAAAATTCCTTCTGACCCCTGCCTTCATCTTTCCTCCAACTCGACGGTGAATTCGATCTGGGGGCCGCGGGCGAGCGCTCCGCCGCGACGCCCGACCAAGGCGCCGAGGTCGTGGCGGGTGATGCGCAGCTCTTGGATCTTCGAGACCGCGGGATCGAGCCCCGACGTGGTGCCTCCCGGGACGGTGCGGTGATTGATAGCGAGCGGTTTGTAGAAGTCGGCGAGAGGGACGGAGGTGAGTACGATGTCCACCGCACGCAGGTAATCCATGGCGTCTTCAGCCAGCCATTCCGGGTCGGAGCCGGTAATGGCCAGGGCGCAGAAGAAGTGCAGCGCCTGGGTGCGCAGGTCAGGGTCAGAAGCGGCGTCAAACGCGGCTTCCTGGGCCACCAGCACGAGCGCCGGCCAGTTCTGAATGGGCGCTGCTTCCTTGTGAAAAGCTGCCAAAGGGTTCAGCGCCCGGCCCGGCGGGCGATCGGCATTGATAATATCCAGGGCAGCCTGCTGATCGCGTTGCAGGAGGGCGATCAACTGGTTGACAAGCGGCTTGGCGAATTGCGCCTGGTAACGGGCGTTCATCGTGAACCTTCTTGTAGCGGCGGCCTTCAGGCCGGCACGCTCTGTAGGAGCACGGCGCGCCGCGGGTGGCGCATACATCGCGCTTTAGGCGATGTGTGCGACCGCTGACTCCGCGGGCGGCCAGAGGCCGCCCCTACCCGAGTTCTCGAGCGCTCAGCAGCAGAGCTTTCCCTTCGAGCGCCTGCTGAAACATCTCGGCCCACACATCGCTGCGTTGTCGCGACACGACGATGAGGGGACGCATGGGCATGCCAGGCCCTTGGCGCATGGCCGAGGCGGATTCAGTCCGTCCAACGCCCCAGCCAGTCCCGGTCTGGTGGTACTGCGCATAAGGAAGACGGCTGCCGAGCGTGAGCGACTCAGCTTCGAGTTCCTCGACGTGACCGGGCGCGCCGGAATCGCGGAGAGAGCGCAGCAGGGCCCCGGTGGAGTAGAGAATCCCAGAGCTGCCAGTTGGCTTTCGCCGCAGGGTGGAGGGCGCGAGTTCAGCCCACGGCGTGCCCCCCGCGCGGCCTTCAGAAGCGAATTGCTCCGAGATCATCTCCCGGAAGTCGTCGGCAATGAGACGCAGGGCGGGGGAGTAATCCGCGAGTGATTCCTGGAAGGCAGCGAGGGCGCGGTCGATGGGAGCCGGATTGAAGTTGAACGTGAATTCGATCATTTGTGGAAACTCGAAATTCGAAATTCAGTTGGGTGGCGCATACATCGCGCGTTTGGCGAGGTATGTGGTTATCGGACTCGCACACAGGGCACAGACCGCCATGTGTGCGCCACCCGGCGTAACGCCGAAGAGCGGGCATTGCGCTACCAGAGCTCAGAAGACGTCGTCCTTGCGGAACGACAGGTTGCTGTCGTCTTCGCGGTCGGTCGGGTCCGTCTCCTGGCCGGCGACGCCGCCGAAGGCGGGAAAAGTATCCCCGGTGCGGGCTGCGGCAATGAACAGCTTGTCGTAGTCGCCGCGGTTGAGCTCCGCCAGCATGGTCTCGCAGGAGCGTCGGAAAGCGTTCGGGTTGGCCCAGCCCTGCGAGGAGGCGTCTGGGCCCAGCAGCGAAAACAACGCCTCGCCGAGATCGGCCGCGGCACCCAGTTCGTTGATCAGCGAAAGCAGGGAGTAGGCTTGTGGGTTCGAGGAAGCCAAGCCCTCGAGCACGTAGCCGCGAGCCACGGCCAGGGCGGTGAGGCGCGCGCTCTGATTATCAATCCAGGCCTGGATCTGCACGTCGGAGGGGTTCTGCCCTGTGACGCCACGCTGAAAACCAGGGTAGTGAGCGGCAACAGCGTCGATGGTGGTGAAAGACATGGTGAATCCTCGGTAGGGGCGGGTTTCAAACCCGCCCCTACAGACCGTCAGCCATCAGCGGTCAGCCACGAACTGTTCACTGATAGCTGACCACTGAAAGCTGATCGCTCCGTTTACGCGACAGCTGAGAGCCAGAGGAAGGCGGCGTTAGGCGCCACCACCTTGGCGTCGTAGTAGAGCTGGACTTCCACGATGTCGGCCGTGCGCGACTCATCGCGGTAGCGTTTCACAAGGAAACCCCCGGTGTTCGCACCAAACAGCCACGTGAACTGGTAGCCGAGTGAGACGGTGCGGCGGCCGGGCGTGGGCGGCGCATAGAAGAGGATCGCGTTCTTGCCCCAGATGTAGTCGAGCGAGTCCGCGGCGCCCTCTTTGGCCGTGTTCTTGACCGCCGAGGCCACGAAGAAGTTGTCCACGTTGAAGGCGGACTTCAGGTGGTCAGGCTGCAGGATGGCGACCTGCGCGTACTTGAAGCGCTCCAGGACCTTGGGATGGTTGCGCAGCGCCTTGAATACCGGATAGCTCACCAGGAGAGAATTGGGCAGCAGGCCGATTTGCTTTTGGATGGTGGCTTTCTGGTCTTCGACCACCGGGATGGGGTCGGAGTTGGTGTAATCGGACCACTGGCTGTTGCCGGAGAGCGTAGTGGATTGTGTGATCACGGTGGGGTCGGTGGCCTTGGAGGCGACCACGATCTCGCGCTGGAGATAGAGGAGGTCGGTGAGAGTTTCCGTGGTGTCCACATCCACGTCGATGGCTTGGTCCGCGTTGGCGCGCAGCTCGTCGGGAATGGCTTGCGCCAGGGCGTGGCCTTCGCAGAAGTAAGTGTCGGTGGAGAGCGTCCAATCGATTTCATTGGCGCGCGCTCCGGGGCGGCGGGCATCATCGAGGATCCGGAAGCTTTCCTTGGAGTAGATGAAGTACTTGTTGGATTGCTTCGTTACCGGGATGCGCGGAAAGATTTGGTCCGCCACGAATTGGGCGTTGCGGTAAGCGATGGAGACTTCGGTCAGGGCTTGATCGACGTGCACCATCGAGATGTCGGGCATGGTTTTTTCTCCTACAAGGGCAGGCACAAGGCCCGCCCCTATATGCCGCTTACAAGCAGCGCTCCGCGCGCGGGGTTACCAGCCGTCAGCCATCAGCCGTCAGCCAAGAGCTACTTGCTGAAAGCTGACTGCTGACCGCTGACAGCTAAGGACGCGGAGACCCGTCAGCAGGTCGCTCGACTGCAAGCGGGGCGAAGTATCCCGGAGGCTGACCCCTCGGGACCGGCCCGCGGAAATAATCAGGGCCGAGGATCTAGCATTCAGGATTTAGCCAGCTCCTAGATCCTAAATCCTGCTTCTAGCTCACCGGCATGACGACGGGGCCGGGCGAGAGGAAGAGGAAGAAAATCTCGCCATCGGCGGCGGACGTCTCAGCGATGCCCAGGATGTGGTGCAGCGTAGCGGCGCCAGGGACGGTGCTCAGGTCGGCCTTGCGCAGCGCGCCAGCCGAGTCGCCGACCTCGATGTAGTCGCCTTTGGTGATGGTGCCTTTGGCGACAGCCCGCGAGATGCCATACTTGCGCACCACGACGTTGGCGTTTTGCTTGGACTGCGTCTCCTGGGTGATGCCGTAAGCGAGCTGGTTGGCGGCGGTCGGCAGTTTGCACTCGCCGTCGTTGGTGCCGGGCACCACGGCGCGGAACTTGGAGATGCCGGCTGCCTCGACCACCTTATAGGTCTTATCAAGAACGTAGGTTGCTCCTGCCATTCATTTCCTCCGAAATTCGAAATATGAAAATCGAAACTCGTCAGTCGAAACTCGGCGATACCGAGTTTCGGATTTCGAGTTTCGCTATTACTGGCTGCCGCTGACGGCTCTTCGGTACTCCTGCGCCAGTTCCGGGTGTTCGCGGCCGATTTCCGTTAGCGCCTGGCCAAAAGAAATCTGGCGTTCGCGGCAGCGTTGTTCGACGAGCAGCTTCACCTGCGTCTGCACGTCTTCGGGCGGAGCGCCCGAGAAGCCCACGGGGCGCAACGGAACCTGGGTTTTCTGTTCGGCCAAGATTCTGCGGAAGGTGGAAAAGTCGGAGAGGGCGATCTTCCGCCAGTCTTCGCGCTGACGTGGCAGGATCTTGCCGGTTCTGATGGCCTCGTCAAGTTCGCGTTCCACCTGGGCGCGGAAGAAGGCGACGGCGGAGATGAACTTCCCGCGCGCCACACCCTCGCTGAGCAGGGCCGCGGCCTGGACGACCGAAATCTCCTGCGCGGCGGCCAGAGTGGCCTCTGCCGGCTGGCGCAGACTCGTCGCGTCTGCGTGCCTTTCCAGCTCAGGTGCGCTCTCAGCCAGCGCGGCCGCAGCCGTTGCCGGGGAAACCAGCCCCAGCTCTGCCAGGCACTTCCGCATCTCTTCGGGTTCCAGGACATAGGTGTCCTTGAGGTCTGCGTGCATGACTTTGATTCTTCCGTCCACGACGGAGAGTGTGACTTGCTTCATGGGACCTCCATGGATCTGGTGTAGTGCCGGCGTCCTGCCGGCATCGTGGTGCCGCCCGGAGGGCGGCGGTACGTCTCCCGCGGGTAGATAAGCCGGGTCGGAGAGGCGAATCTGGGGCATTTCTTCGAGGAACGGACGATTGGTGAGTGCGACCGACGTGAGCGCGGCGCCCTGCGGCTTGCCGGTGCGCTTGTTGCGCATGGTCCAGTCGATGGCGGGTGAGATGTAGCGGTATTCGCGGTTCTGGATGAGCGCGCGCGCCCGCTCGGTGGGCTCGTACCAGCCCCACAAAATGAAACGCCAATGGGGAGCAGCGGCCAGCGAATCGGGTTTCCCGCCACTCGCTATTCGCGATTCACTACTCACTGCAAGAGGCTCCGGCGGGTCCAGCTTGACAATGCGGCCGGCGGAAGGGATGGGGCCGCCCGCCGCCACTTCCGGCATTTCGCTGGCGTGGTCGTAGTCCACGTTGATTTCGCCATTCAGCCGCTCCTGGAAATTGTGAACAATCTCTTCCAGGTCCCGCCGAGTGATGGAGAACTCCTGGGCGCCACGCCCCGTACCATTCGGCGCGGGGCTACGCAGCCACTTGCCGGTAATGGCCAGGGGAATGCGGACGAGCGACTCCTCCGGGGGCAGCGGAGCGTCGAGGTTGACGACGAACCGCGGCTGCTTCCAGGCTATGGGTGTCAAATTTGAAACCGCAGATTTGAGATCTGAAACTTCAGATTTGAGATTTGTAGCAGGCGCAAGCACGAGAACCTCCAGTGAAGAGCAAATCAAAAATCAAAAGCCAAAACTCAAAAGCCAAAAAACAGGCAGCAAACCGCCTGAATCTGTCTGTGGCCGTTGCCAAAAACGAGCGCTGGCAACTGACCACGGACCACGGACTACGGACCACTGCCTACTGTCACCTGACTCCTGTCTTCTGGCTTCTTCGGCAGCGGCAGCCCCAGCTCGTGGCAGATGTACTGCGCCAGTTCCGGGAAGGGAGCGACGACGCCGGTCTGCGCGAGGCGCGCTAAAGTATCGAGCACCTGGTCGAAGCTGCGCGCGCGCAGGTTGGAGACCGAGAGCACGGGATAGCGCTCCACGCCCGCCCAGTTGTAGTCCACCAGCCGTTTGATGGCGGTGGCGGAGAGCGTGCGCGCCAGGTGGTCGCCGGTGGCTTGCACGGCGAGGAAAAAGAAATCGCTCTGCGACTCGCCGAGCGCCCGGTTACCGCCCGCCCGTGCCCCCAGGCCCAGGTTCATAAAGAAGGCAAGAGCCGTGCGAGATATTTCAATGTTGTGGTGCTGGATGGAGTTGTACAGGTCGCGGACGTTGCCTTCCACGCCTTTAAGCGAAAACTTCCAGCCGCTGGGCAGCGAGACGCCGGTCTTTTCGTGGGCGGCGAGCTGCGTTACCCACTTCTCCGCCGCCTCGCGGTCCTCACGGGCGGCGCTCGGGCCCTGCTCGATGGTGGGCACGCCCAAGCCGTTGCGTTCGCCAGCGATGGCGTCGATGCGGTAGAGCTGATGCTTGATGTACCAGTGCATGTACGCGGGGCGGAGCATGGCGCGGCCGAAGAAGTTGGCGCCTTCCTGGTTGAAGGTGAAAATGGCGAGGCGGTCGGCAGGGATCTCGACGCTCTCGAAGTTGCCGTTGCGGTAGCCGTACTGGTTCAGTGCCAGTAGGGTCTCACCATCGGTGTCCATCAGCCAGCGATAGAAGGTGATGGGCAGGCGCGGGGCGAGGCGAGCCAAGCGGATGCGCCGGCCATCCACCGCATAGACCTCCTCGTGGGCGGCGGCGCCGAAGGCGAGCATCAGCAGGGCGTTACGCAAGACGTCGTCCCAGCACTGCGAGACGGTGACCCCGCCGGGTGAAATGTATTCGAGCCCGCCGAAAAGGTTGTCCCGGACGAATTGGGCGATTTCGCGGTCCTGGGCATTGTCAGAACCGGGATGAACGTCCCAGTGGGCGGCGCGGATCGGCAGCTCGCAGGCCAACAGTGTGGCGGCCACCTGCGCGTCCGAGCGGCGCATCTTCTCGTAGGTGCGGATCGCCGTGAGACCTTCGAGCTGAGCGTTGTACTCGCCGAAGTCCCGCAGGAACCCGTGAAAGATGGGCGTGCCAGGGAGGCCGCGCGGCGCGTTCTCGGCGGATGGCGCAGACCTTTCAGGTCTGCGGCGGTTTCCCTCCGAAGATCGCAGACCTACAGGGTCTGCGCCAGCCTCGGTTTCCATTGCCGCCTTGCGCGTCCAGGAAATTTCCAGCGGTCCGAGTTTCATGCGTCACATCCGTTGGTTCGTGTTCCTGTAGGGGCAGGCCTCTGTGCCTGCCCTGGGCGGCCACGGGGGGCCGCCCCTACAAAGACCCTAGTGCGGCCCAGGCTGTGTCCACCTCGACGAACGCGGCCGGGGCGATGATCGGCGTGCCCTCCACCAGAAACCCGTCGGCCAGCCGCGCCACGGGCCGGTAATCCGCCGCGAGGTCGGCCAACGCTTTGGCCCAGAATTCGTCGGCATGACCGGCTTCCGTGCGCTCGGCGTCAAAGCGCAGGCTGCCCGTCACTGTTACCATCCGCTTGACGGCGCTGAAGGCGCGGCGAATCTCGCGCGTGTCGGGCAAAAGCGAGAGGCGGCTTTCCAGGCGCCGCTTGGTGCGATAAGCCAAGTCTTCCTTCACGGCGGCGCTGAAGGTTACGGGCTCCACGCGTGGGCCAAATTCGCGCGCGAGGGATTCGGCTAGCGGGGCGCCCATGCCGGTCGCGTCAATGCAGGCGCGGCGGATGAGCGCGCCCCCGTCCGGCCCCGCGAGCGAAAGGAGTTCGCGCGCCATTGCCAGTTGCTCGGCAAACGGCGTCTTTTCCAAAGTGCGGACTAAACGCGTGACGGAAATTGACAATTCTGAATTCTGAGTTCTGAATTCCGCCGCCGCGGGCGGCGGCGCGACTTCATCCAGCCAAAACACCGTGCGGTCATGGTGGCGGCCGATGTCGATGCCCAAGTAGAACTCGGACGCTGCCGCTTCGCCCCTCACCCGGCCCTGCGGGACACCCTCTCCTAGCGGGAGAGGGGCCGGGGGTGAGGGAGGGCGGGGCGCCGAGGCCAGCATGGGGAGGGGAGTATCCATACTAGCCTCGGCGCTGAGGGCGGGGGTGAGGAGGTCAGGCGGGATGAAGTTCTCAGCCGTGGAGACGAACTGGCAGCAATACTCTTGTTGCCAGGAAGATTCGTCGTCACAACCCGCGCGCAGGAGCTGGAGATCGATTTTCAGGCCCTGCCGTTCCGCCGCGTAGATGTCGCAGGCATGTGCCGACCACGTCCGCCCGCCAGGGCGGGCGGAATTTGAGATTTCAAATTTCAGATCTGCTTCAGTGAGCCCGGCGGCTTTGGCGAGTTCGTAGAACTTTCCTTGCTGCCCATTGGGTGTGGAGATCACTTCCAGGCTGTAGCCGCGCGTGACGGTAGGAAAGAGCGCGGAGTAGATCTTGTCGGCGTCGGCATGGAAGGCGAACTCGTCCAAAGTCACATGGCCGGAGTAGCCCCGGGCCGTGTCGGGGTTGGCGGGCAGGCCGTAGATGACCGAACCGTTGGGGAAGCGCGTCTCGAGCTGCTTGATGAGCGTGCCCTCAAAGAACGTGGACTCGCAAGCCTGGGCGATGATCCCACAGGAGTGGATGTGCTCCTGCACCTTCTCCATCAGCAGACGCGACTGGCGCTCGCCCTTGGAGAGAAAGATCCAGGTGGTCTTCCTTTTGAGGCACTCCAGAACGGCGCGCAGTGTGGCGGCGAAGGAGTAACCAATCTGACGCGCCTTGACGACGATCTTGAGTGGCGAGTTGTCCGCCACCCAGCGGCGCTGGTAGGGCAGCAGGTGTAGCGCCGCCGTCTCGGCGGCAACGCCGGATGCCCGTTGCGCCGGCGCCCCCCTGGCCGCATCGTGGGTCTTGCCGGCCGGGATTTGCCGCCCACGAGTTGCCGCGATGTTGGCATCAGCCGGTCGGGAGGCCGGCGTTACTTTACCTTTGCGGGAGCGCATCGGATACTTCCTTTGGGACAAAGGGCTCGGTGATGAGGCCGTAGATCTCTTGAATCTTCCGGAGCGCCTCCGGGCTGAGCTTGTGCGTCTGCAAGGACTCCTTGAGGGACTGACGAAGTTCGCGCATTTCGCCCCTGAGCTTCTCCAATTTGGCCTGCTCATGGCGAACGCGCACCTGGTTCCAAGAGTGCTTGTCGCGCTCCGATCGCTCCTTCATCCACAATATGCGCTGCCGGAGGCGCAAGTTCTCGCGTTGCAGGCGCGCCCGCTCGGCATCCTTGGGAGTGATCTCGGCGTCCTTGCGGTAGAGACGCATGTATCCGGAGAACAAAGTGGCCGCTGCGAGACGCGCTTCAGCCGTGTCGGGGTTGCCCAGCGCCGCCTTGAGCTTCTCGAAGTCTTCCACCTGCCGGCGAATGCGCTGCTTCTGGAGTTCCAGATTGCTGCGAAAAAAATTCTGCACTGCCGTGAGCGATACCCCCGGGCCGCCGCGCTTGTTGACGGCTTCGACCACGTCCTCGAAGGTGGCGCCGTCAATGAGCATCTGCTCGACCAGCGCCCGCTGCTCGGGCGCCAGGTCTGGCACGTCGGCGTTAGTAGTGCGAGGTTCTTGTTTCATCGCCATGTCAGGAGCGGGATCAACCCGCTAGTGCAACCTCAGGGTCTAACAGGCTGCTGAGAAACTACTTCTGGCAGATACGGAAGGGCGGGATGGAACCCGCCCCGGCTGGCCGGGGGCCTGGCCCGGCGCCCGACCCGGCCGGCTTGCCGGGGACCCCGCCGTAGGAGCCGACAAGGAAACAAATGAAACATTCTGTGTCTTCCCGTTCCGGCGGGACTTGAGTCCCGCCCGTCCGGCGGCCTTCTGATCCTTCATTGCCTTGGCTCCAGGTAGATGCCGTCGTCCACGGGCAGGCGGCCATCGTGGTAGTCGATACCCTTGGCGGTGATCTTCACCAGGGGGATCTCGCGGCGGGAGTGAGGCCCCCGCGCGCGTTCTACGGACAAGAGACCCTTCTCCGCCAGGTAAGCAATGTGGAAGTTCAACTGGTCCATGGGTAGGGGATAGCCGATGATGTCCAGTTCACCCTGCAAGAGCGGCAACGTGGCAGCCTGCGGATAGATCAGCGCCAGGTAATAGAGAATCTTCCCCCGGATGACTTCTTTCTGACGAAGGCTGTTGGTCATGGTTACTTCACCCCCAAATTGGGTGCTGGGCTACCGACAAAAATGTCGGGAGGACTTCCGCCTGGCGCTGCCGCGGGTGTGCCTATCGGTGAGGGGCTGAAACCCGTGCGCGGCGACTCGGGAAACAGACCCGGCGCGGCCACCGGCGAGACGGACTCGAGACGCCGCTTGAGCTCCGAGGGATCGAGGCGAAGTACGCAGGGCGGCTCGTCACGGCGGCAGCGGAGAGAATCGATATCGCGATGCAGGGCTTTGAGAGCAATCAGCATTTCCTGGTGTTCAAAGCTCTCCAGAGACTCGCGGTGCTCGACGGAGTTGGCGAGCCGGGAAAGGGCGTCGGCTTGCGAGCTCTGAGCACGCAGGAACTGTTCGATGTACTGGCGAGCAATGCCGTAAGCGCTGGCCATTTGCTGGCGTTTGACCTCCATGGATTTCTCGATCCAATAGTGGGCGAGACGCAGAAAGCCGTAACCGAAGATGATCAGGACCAGGATGCCAGGCCCCCACCACAGGGCGACACGCTCGACGTCAATCGGAGTCATGGGAGCGTCACTCCTGACAGTAGAGATGGCTTCCTGCCACCATCTCCAGCTCGCGCCGTCTCGTCGAACTTATGAATCTGCGGGCAGAGCCGCTTACGCTGGCGGCTCTGCCGCTGCGTCTCGGATGAGTTCTTGGGCCCTCTAAAGCTCGGCGCTGTGATTCTGTTGGGGGCCGTCATCGGATCACCACTCCTGCCACCACGCCGGCGGCAAAGTACTGAACCGCGCGCAGGAAGCGGCTGCGCCAGGTTCCCCGGGCAGCTTTTAGCGCGGCTTGGTGCGCGGCCTCGCGTCGGGCCAGGATTTGATCTTTGGCCGCTAAGGCGGAATTGAGTTTCCCTGTCGCTGCCGCTTGCTCGGCTACGACGGCGGAGCTGAGGTTCAACTGGCCGCGACAGTTGGCGCCTTGCAGGTCTAAGACGTCGCGCTGCTGGCGACAGGAATCGAGTTGGATAAGGGCAGTCTCGATTCTCCGTGCGTCCTCGTCGGTCAAGGCGAGAATCGGGCTCGGGGCTGAAGAGCCGGGATCCGGGATTCGGGTTTCGAAGTTCGCGTCGGAGGAGCCGGGACTCTGGGTCGCACGTTCGGCGTCCAGTTCTTGTTTTCCCGAATCCCGAATCCCTGATTCCGAACCCCGGCTTTCTTGGCCCAGCCGAGCGGCCACTCGGGTCGCCACCTCGGAAATGGGAAGCGTCGCCACCTGATCGACACGCTCGTGCTCCTGCTGGCGGAGAGCGCGGAGGCGCTCGCGCAACCCTTGAGCTTCGCGCTCGAGCTTCTGGCGCCGGGACTCGAGCTCGCGAATCGCCTGGGCGTGCTGCTGGTTGGCCTCGCGAATAGCGGCGGCCGCTTGTGCTTCCAGGCGGGAAATATCCGCCGTGGCTTGCTTCTTCACCTGCTCGGCCACCAGGGATTGGCGCAGGCGCGCCTGGCGCTCGCAGGACCAGGCGAAAAACAGCACCACGAGAGCGACCAGAACAGCCGCGGGCATAACCAGGAGACTCCGTAAGCCGCCCTGGAAGGCTGCGAGCAGATGGGGGAGGTGGCTCGGCCAGGCTTGGAGCCTCTTCCACCACGGAGTCTGCGATGGCGTCGTGCGGTTCATGATTTGCTCCCTAACACGCGCTGCAGCGTTTCGCCGGCTTTGCCGAGGCCGTAAAGACTCGCAATAAAAAACGTGAGCCCCTCTAGGCTCGGAAGCGAGCCGGTCCGCCAGACAATGTGGGAAACCCAGATGCAGGCGAATACAAGGGCAAGGAACGCACCGGCGCGACTGAAACTGGCCTCGCCGGATTCGGAAAAGAGTTGCTGGACGAATTTGATCATGATTCCGTCACTTGAGCGTCAGGTTGTCCTTGGCCTCCTGACGCCGCGGGCCAACCCGGGCCTCAGGGCTGCCCGGACGGCGCGCGCTCTGGGTCTTTTGCTGCGGTCCCGGATTGGACCGAGTTTGCTAAGGCATATTCCCGGTACGTCTTCATGCGGCGCAGACCGTTTTCGACATAGGCTGGGTCGGTCGTCTTGCCGTCCGGTCGGCCCGTGTTCCAACAGCGGAAAAGCTCGGCGAACTCGCCGGTGACATCCAGTTGGTAAGCCTCGGCGAATTCGGCGAGGAGTTGGGTCGCCACGCGGAAGTGAAATGGCGGATCGAGTAGGTCGCGGACCGTGCCACGCCGCCCGATCATGTGGAAACCCATGATCTGTGTGTATCCCCAGGAAGAGGCGAGCTCGCGAAGCGCTTTGTCTTCCAGGCGGGAGAGCTCGCGACAGTAATTCGCGGCGAAGGGGGAAGTGAGATAGCGCGCGTGGAACTCGCTGGCCTTGGGATGAAGAACTTCCTCCAGTTCCGCAGCAAGGTCCTGGGGACGAATGCCGCCATAGCGGGGGGATCGGCCAGCCGCCACGGCCTTAAGGTGGCGATAGACAGCAGGCTCGAAACGAATAGCGGCCGGATCGCCTCCCGATTCGTTGGCCGTCAGTGCGCCGAGAAACTCTGGAGGGACCGAGGAGGATTTGCAGACCTCGACGATGAGTCGATGGCAACGCTCGAAGACCCGCCGGACAAGATGTCGCTCTGCGCCGGCAGTAGCTCTGGCGCGATCTTCAACGGACGGCTTGGCTCCTGGAAGCAACGAGGCCGTCTGCGACGAGCCGAGCACTCCAGGATGCCCGGAGGCTCGGCAATCAACTGCCACGCGCGAAAGACCCTGCCGGCCGAGCTCCAGTCCACCAGACATAAGTTGACTCATAGCTCTAGCCTATCCGGTTAAAATGAGACAGTGGGGATCGACTTGGCTAGCGGGAGCATATTTTTCTTGGAATGACATCACGAGGAATGATCGAGTTGGGCCCATGACACACTGTCATGGGCAGACGCGTAGTGATGCTTCTTGCCACATGCATGCAGGCAAACAGATTGGCTTGTGACAGCGTGACGGAATCAGGAAGTATAGGAAAGGGGCTGGAGATGGATATCTGGCACAACCCCTTCGCATGCTGACAAAGTAGGTTCAGGGATGGATGCCGAGCGAGATCATACGGTTTCGAAGCGGCGGTCAAGTGGGCAAACGAGCTACACGCGGTCAACGCTTGAGGGCCTATCCAAGTTGTCATGGTGGCGAGCTCCACAGGGGAGAGTCCCCTTCAGTGGATTCTCGGAGGCTAGGGCTCGGGGTGATGGTATCGGGGCCGCAATTCCGGAATCCCCCCTGCTCCCTAGGATTGCATCTACGGAGCGCTTGCCTAGGGGCAATCCGAACTGATACAAGTGGCGGCGGGACGGCGGAGCGCGAGAGCGCCCCGGAACACGCCGTCGTGGGGGCGCGTGCGAAGGCAGCGGAGCTAGAAACCCAGGCCGCCGAAGGGGGAATGGCTTCTCTCTAGAACGATCAGGCAAGCAGCATGTTGATGGGCGGAGGATTCGACTCGCCCGTGAGGGCGGGCTGGCCCGAAACGATGTGGTGAGGCAGAAAAGGTGACAACTGGCTCGGGACGAGAGCAGATTGAGTGCTGATCATGCGCGATACGCCGCGCAGGGGGAAGATGTCGCGATGAGAGCGGTTGTGCAGCGAGTGAAGAGGGCAGAGGTACGCGTCGAGGGCCAGGTCGTAGGGCGTGTTGGCCACGGGCTACTGGTGCTGGTGGGGATTGAGAAGCACGACACACAGGAAATCGGGATGGCGCTGGCAGAAAAGATCGCAAACCTGCGGCTTTTCGATGATGAGCAGGGACGCATGAACCGGTCGTTGTTGGAGACCGGCGGAGGTGTGCTGTGTGTTCCACAGTTCACGTTGTACGGTGACTGTCGGAAAGGCCGCCGGCCGAGTTATGACCGGGCGGCAGCGCCAGAGGTTGCGAGGCCGCTCTACGAAGCTTTTGTGGAATCGCTGCGGGCCCAAGGGGTCGAAGTGCAGACAGGGCAGTTTCAGGCCATGATGGAGGTGGAGCTTGTGAACGACGGGCCAGTGACTCTACTGCTCGACTCCGACAGACTCTTCTGAATCCCGGACTGTGCCTCGGCATTGCACACTGAGCATGGGGAACAACCGGGAAGTGGCGGCGGTCAGATACTGTCCTCGGGAAACAACCTCCTCAGTTTCTTAACCGTCATAGTTGTTCTTCACTTTCTGTTTGATTATATTCTAGTTATTCTACAGGAAGTGCATGGGAGGCCGGACTCTAAAGGGTGAGTTCCATGACTTCGAAGGCAGCGTAGGAACTTGGGAAGCAGGCGCGCGCGTTTTCCTGAAGGCGATCAATGGTCTGGTCGTCGTTATCGGGATCGTGGTGGAAGAGGATGAGCTGCTTGACCCCGCTCTCCTTGCAGATCGCTACCCCCTCTTCCCAAGTGCTATGGCCCCAGCCTTTCTTTTCGTTCTGGAGCTGGGCGCGTGTGTACTGCGAGTCATAAATCAGGACGTCCGCCCCGCGTGAGAGTTCGCGGACCGTGCGATCACTTTGCGGCTGGCCGGGTTCGTTATCGGTGGCGTAGACGACCACCTTGCCGTGGTTCTCAATCCGGAAGGCAAGACATCCCTGGGGGTGGTTAACCATCCGGGCCTGGATCTTGAAATCGTCCAATGGGAATGAACCTTCCGCAATCGCGGAGAACTGACGCTCCGCATGCATGGCGTTCATGTCCACGGGGAAATAAGGATCGCTCATCTGGCCTCCCAGGATTTGTTCGAGCGAGGCCACCGGCGGGGGGTGAGAATGAATATAGAACGTGTTAACTCCCTGGTAAAGGGGCGCAAAGAAGGGCAGACCCTGGATGTGGTCCCAATGGAAATGGCTAATCAACATATGCGCGCGGATGGGCTGGGAGCCGAACTCCTTGGCCAGCGCCCGCCCGAGCATGCGCAGGCCGCTGCCGCAATCGACGATCAGCAACGTCCCAGTGTCCGAACGCAATTCCACACACGGAGTGTTGCCGCCGTAGCGCAGATTCTCGGGCTGCGGGGTAGGAGTGGAGCCGCGCGCTCCCCAGAATCTTAGTCGCATAAGGATGCCCTTCGCGAATCGGAGGCCGCCAAGCCCCCAAATCCTATACCAGATTCCGCAAGTCCCGCCAAGAGGAAAGTTGCCTGAATCGAGCTCGGATGATAAGTGCCCAGCCAGACGCCAGACGAGCGCGCAGCAGGGTACTTCTGGAAAGCATGGTCAAGCCGCCGGGCGGATTTCGCGCCGGAAGAGGACCTTGAGGCCCTCGCGCCAGGAGTCGTTAATACCCACCTGGACGATACGGATGGAGGGTGCGAAGTAGCGAAGCAAGCGGTCGGTGGTGGAATGAAACCGAAAAGCCGGGCAGACCACATAGAGTAGCGGGGAAGTCGGCGCGAGTTCGACGCCGGTGAAGTACCCGAATTGCCGAAACTGGTCTCGCTCCTGGAGCCACTTGACGCGCAGCCAGTAGTCCAGCCCTTGCAGAGGCAGATTGATCTCCTCCTGGACCTTTAGTTCCAGCACGGCCAGTTGGCCGCTTCGCGTGGCCAGGAGAATATCGATGACTCCGCGATCTGTCCCTGAAAACGCCGGCACCTGCGGATAGATGCAGGCAGGAGAAAGCGCGGGATCGAGCTTCGTGACGTCGCGCACCAGCAGGCTTTCGAGCCAGCGCTCGGACTGAAGGCGGTAGAGGTCGTTCAACAGCTCCGGGCTGCCGGCGTGGCGCACCTCCAGGACGCGGGTCAGAAATTGGAGGAATTCCTCTCGGTTACTCTCGTCGAGTTTGCGAATGCTGCCTTCCAGTCCAAAGTAGATTCGCGGCGCGAGCTGGCCCTCGACACGAGCAGCTTCGAGGCCCAGCACGCGCAGGGAGAGGAACGTGCCCGTGGGGTCAGGGAGAATGTCCACGCGGCTGAACAGATCGCCCAGCAAGGTGCGAAGCAGGTCGTGGTGACGTTCGGCGAGCGCCTCTCCCTGCCGGCGCGGGGCGAGGCGCGTTTCGACGTTGCCGAAATCCTTCAGGTCTATGGTGCTGGGGCGATCTTGGCCGGGGCGCCACGCAAGTATCTCCAGTTGCACGGCGCGATGATTGAGGTAGGCGGCACGATGGGCGATTAATCCGACTGCGGGGGAAGGCAGGATCAATTTCAGTCCGGGCACTACGACCCGTTCTGAGCGGCCACGCAGCCAGTCCAGCCAGATAAGGCCAAACGCCAGGACCGCATCCGCGGCCGCAGGAGATTCCGCTTCGCTCAAACCAAGGAAAGCCCAGGCCATCCGGCCCTGGCGCGCCATGCCGCGCGTGTACCAGGCAGAGAAAGAGTGCTCGCGGTCTGAACGGTTACTGACGCGCTCAAGCGCCCAGCCCGGATATTCGCGCCCCAGCATAGTGAGGAACTGCTTGCGGAAGCCGGCCCGGTCGTGAGCGCGCCCGGCATGGGCGGAGGGTTCGAGCTCGCGCAACTCCAGGGTGCTGGCCTCTCGGGCGCCGCGCTTGCGCACGAATATCCCCAGCCGCCCGCGGTCGCGGTAGGCGATGTCTTCCACGCGGCGGGTGAGGCTGCGCGCGGGGTTCCAGGCGGAAAAAATCAGTTTGCCGAATTCAATGCTCAGGTGCCAGTCGGCTGCCGTCAGGTCGAACAGCTCGACCTCGTCTTCCACCACGATGGGATGCCGGAGTGAGCGCAGGAAGGCTTCGATTTCACCCTGGAGCTCGCGAAGTGAGTCAAGGTCGTGCGTTGGAGGCATGGCGGCTCGTGCGCCATTATAGCCACGCTGCTTCTCGTCCGCGAAGTTCCTTTTGCCGCCGTCACATAGTGGCCTCCAAGAGGCGCTAGCTACTTGTGAGAAGCAAGCTTGGTGATCGAGGTCGCCTCCTGTAGGCTTAACCGCTCGCGTACGTCGGCGCGGATAAGTTGGGCCTCGCGGGGCGTGAAGACCAGATGACGCAGGAGGTCTTCGCGATTCCATCTTGCGTGCATGATCCCGGTGGGCGAATGGGCCACGGTATGAAGCAACAGGTGGCCGATTTCGTGCGCCATCACGTACCGCAGGGTGGCGGCACGGGAGAAACCGACCGTTTCGGCGAGAGCCTCGACGCGGTGGTAGAAAACGTTGGCGACGAAGCTGGGCCGATTGTCCGTGGACTGCGAAGCAAAACCGAAAGCGTCACCACTGACGGGCAAGCGTTCGGCCATCGACTTAGGTAGGATTCTTAGGGCGATATCGCTGGGCCGGAAAGGCTCGGCACACGCCCGAGGCGTCTGGACCCGTTCCGCAGGCCTAGGGCAATCGAGCCATACTACCTTGACCCCGGTCTGCCCCAGGATCGCCATTGCCTCTGATTTGGCCTGCTCCAGAGTCTTCCGCGGAACCTGGGCATAGTCCTGGACACGCACGGTGATTTTCAAGCTCGGTTCTGCCCCAGCGCTGGACGGTTCCTCCGCGCCAACCAGCGAACTGGAGATCAAGAAAAAGCCCAAGCCAAGCGAACTCCCTAATCCCGAACCCCAAATCCCGAATCCTGAATTCCTGCTCTTCATGCCGCTCACCTCCGCGGGTCGCGTGGTGGCGCAAACTTCTGGTAGGGTGAGCAGGCGACTCAATGCACAGCGGTTGAACTGTGATTGAAATCTCGTTGAAGAGTTAACTCGTTGAAGGGGGGTTGGTTAGAGCTGAGGTTGACCTGTCGAGAAGGGAGTTTGAGGGGGGCCAATTGAGTGGTAGACTCCTCCCAAAGTCGGGGAGTACGCCCATGCAAGAACCCGCCCGGCTCCCGCCGGTCGTGCGCTTCGGGGTCTTTGAGGTTGACCTCCGCGCCGGAGAGCTGCGCAGGCAGGGCCTCAAGATCAAGCTGCAAGAGCAGCCATTTCAGATCCTGACGATGCTGCTGGAACGCCCCGGCGAGGTGGTGACGCGCGAAGAATTGCAGCAGAAGCTCTGGGGCGCCGACACATTCGTGGATTTCGAGCATGGGCTTGCCACGGCAGTCAAGAAGCTGCGCGAGGCGCTAGGGGATACGGCGGACAATCCGCGCTTCGTCGAGACCCTGCCGAGGCGCGGTTATCGCTTCATCGCCCCGGTCGATGTAGGGGCAATTCACGAATTGCCCCCGGTGACGACGGGCGGAAGGGCGATTCATGAATCGCCCCTACACAAGTGGTGGTGGGCAGTCGCTGGGGTCGCCGTGATCATGCTCGCGCTCGCCGCCTATCGGCTGACACGCCCGCTGCCGCCGCCGCGGGTCTTGCGAACTGTCCAGCTAACAAATTCCGGCCGAGCAGTGCCTCTTTCGAATCTGGTGGGGGTTCTTCCCCCAATGCTCACGGACGGAGCCAGAATCTATTTTCATGCAGAGGGCTGGGGTCTCGCGCAGGTATCCGCAGCGGGAGGGGAAGCTCGCCCCCTTCCTACGCCTGCGGATATTCCTTGGCCGCTGCTCGATGATATCTCTCCTGACGGATCTACCCTTTTGCTTACCCAGGTGCCTCAACTTTTGCGCACCCAGCTCCCTAATCTCGGTATGGAATCTCCGATGTGGATTTTGCCGGCGCTCGGCGGGGCGGCCCGTCGCGTCGGCGACATACTGGCCCATGCCGCATGCTGGTCTCCCAACGGGCAACAGATTGCCTACGCCAACGGCAACGACTTGTTCGTGGCCGAAAGCGAGGGGAGCCATTCCCGTAAACTGGTTTCCCTGTCGGCCCGCGCCTACTGGCCGCGGTTCTCGCCCGAAGGAAGCCGTTTGCGCTTTACTCTCCGCGATTCCCAAACCAACGCCCTCGCCCTGTGGGAAGTGAACGCGGACAGCACCAATCCTCATCCGTTGCTTCCCGGTTGGAACATTCCGCCGGAGGAGTGTTGTGGTAACTGGACTTCTGACGGCAAGTACTTCGTTTTCCAATCCTCGCGCGGAGGCATGACCAATATTTGGGCCATGCGAGAGAAAGGCCGGTTTTTCCGCGGCGCCCCGCAAGCACCGGTCCAGTTGACTTCAGGGCCGCTCTCCTACCACGTCCCTGTTCCCAGTAAAGATGACAAGAGACTCTTTGTTGTCGGCATGCAGCCACGTGATGAACTCGTGAGGTACGACGCCAAATCGCGGCGGTTTGTGCCTTATCTCATGCACATCACACCAGCGGGGGTGGTGGCATTCTCGCGAGACGGAGACTGGGTGGCGTACATCAAGCCTCCCGAAGGAACCCTGTGGCGGAGCAGAGCCGACACCGACGGCAGCCAGCGCCTGCAGCTTACTTCTCCTCCGATGGAAGCGATGTACCCACGCTGGTCGCCCGACGGAAAGTACATCGCTTTTCTAGGTAAACTACCGGGCCAGCCCTGGAAGATCTACGTCGTGAACGCTGACGGCGGCAGCCCGCAACAACTCTTGCCGGGGAATCGCAATGAGACTGACCCTGATTGGTCGCCGGATGGAAGTCAACTCGTGTTCGGACGAATGCCCGATTATGTCGCGGAAGCTTCCGTACCCAAGGCCATCCATCTGCTCGACTTGAGGACCAGGCAGGTTTCGAAAATTCCCGGCTCGGATGGCCTGTTCTCTCCCGACTGGTCGCCGGGAGGGCGCTACATTCTGGCCATAACACTGGACCATCGGAAGCTCATGCTGTTCGATCTCGAAACCCGCCAGTGGACTCAACTAGTGGAGCAAGTCGTTCTTCATCAGATTTGGTCGCGCGATGGAAGCTTCATATATTTTCAAAGCAAGGACGGCGTCTATCGAGTGCGCATCAGTGACCGCAAGATCGAGCGGATCGTAGGGTGGGAAGAGCTCCAACGGCCCAACGTGCTATCGCTTGGTTTTGTATGGCTCGCACCGGACGATTCCCCTCTTCTCGTGGTGGAACAGGGCATTGCAGACATCTACGCCCTGGAGTGGGATGCGCCGTGAAGGACGGTTGACGGTAGGTCGTAGGTAGTAGACAGGGGAAAAGACCGCCAAAGGCCAAAAGTTGAGAGAGGCAATTACCGCCCCGGCCTGCCACCTCAGGCGTGGACCTCGGCGATCAGGGCTTTGCTTGGAGCGGAGGCATTCGCGCCATCCTTGAGCCACGTGGCGAGGAGCCAGACTCTGCCGGCGGGTGAGAGGTGGATGTAAAACATCCGGGAGCCGTTCTCCACGTCGTAGAAGTTCTTGCGCTGGGGGTCGGGGTAGACTCGAGCGCCTTGAGCCAACAGCTCCCGCAGCGCCTGCACAGTCTCGGCGGGATAGTGCCGCAGGTTGTCGATCGTCGGATTGTCGTTCAACCGGAGTATCATACGCCCTCGCTTTCCCCAACTACTCTGGCTAATCATTAGTACGCATCGTCCTGCGGAAAGGTTTCACGCAGTGCGCTTTTTGTCCCTATTTTCGGGTGGACCTTACGTCGCGAAAAAGGTCAAAAAGAAGCATCGCCTCTGCCACTACGGTCCCCCCTGCCGGCACCGCCTTCCACGGCCGGCAAGTCTATAACGCCTGCGAAGCCTGTCATGTGCCACGGCTCTTACCCGTAGTACCCGCTCATCCTTTAGACGTGGTTGCGCCGCGGATAGTAACTTGCACGTGGAAGATTCTTTGCCTCGCCGGATCCCCAAGAGTTGTGGGCGGGGGCGAAGTACTATCCTATCGCGGGGAAGTTGCGCAATAATGCCTCGGGGCATCGAGGAAGCTGCATTGGTGGTTTTTAACCGGAGGCACGCTGTCGAGGGCCTGGAATTAGTTTCCGGAGGTTGTCATGACGAAGATTCGCTGCAAGTCGATGATCGTGCTCATTGCGGTTACTCTGCTACCCGCCATCATCCTTGGCGCTCAGGAAAAGAAGGCGACGGAGAAAGCAGCCGCCACCCGCACCCTTTCAATGGCGGACTTTGAAGACAAGGTCCGGGGTGCCTGGGCTGGGCAGATGATTGGCGTGACCTACGGGGCTCCCACGGAATTTCGCGCCCGGGGTAAGACCTATGATGCGCCTCGCGAGTGGAAGCCGGAAGAACTTGCCGGGGCGCTCGACCAGGATGATCTCTACGTGGAAATGACGTTCACGAAGGTCCTGGACACGGTGGGGCTCAACGCCACCTCCGAGCAGTTCGGAGAAGCATTCCGATATTCAAAGTACTCGCTCTGGCACGCCAACATGGCAGCGCGGCGGCTGCTGCGTCGGGGGATTAAGGGGCCACTCTCCGGTAATCCAGAGTACAACTTCCATGCGAATGACATTGATTTCCAGATCGAGTCGGATTTCATCGGCATTATGTGCCCGGGCCTGCCACGGGCCGCGCAGCGCTTTGCCGACCGCGTCGGCCACGTGATGAACTACGGTGACGGCGTTTACGGAGGCATGTTTGTTGCCGGGATGTACTCCGCCGCTTTTTTTGAGAAGGATCCGCGCAAAGTGGTGGAAGCCGGGCTTGCGGCCATACCTGCTGGCAGCCTTTATGCGCGGGTGATTCGTGACGTCTTGAAGTGGTCGGCGGAGAACCCGGGCGACTGGAAGAAGACCTGGAACCTGCTGGAAGCCAAGTACGACAAGGACGATGTCTGTCCCGACGGCGCGCTCGATCCCTTCAACATTGACGCTTCGTTGAACGGTGCCTACATCGCCTTGGGCCTTCTCTATGGCAAGTTGGATTTCGAGAAGACGATGGAAATTGCCATGCGCTCCGGCCAGGATAGCGACTGTAATCCTTCGTCAGCGGCCGGCGTCCTGGGCGCCATGATTGGCTACAAGGCCATTCCCGCCCAGTGGACGGAGCCGCTGGCGGCCATCGCCGATAAGAAGTTCTCTTATACCGATTACTCTTACAACTCCATTGTCGAGAGCACACTGAATCGCGCGAAGAAGGTCGTCGAGCTGGACGGCGGGAAGGTGGATTCACAGGTTCTGGGGATTCCGGTGCAGAAGCCCGCCACCTTGAAGCCCGAGCAGTTCCAGCCGGGCAAACCGGTCGAGCGCATCAAGTCCAGCGACGCTCGGTGGAAATTCGAAGGTGCCTGGGAAAATATGGAAGAGAACGCTGGCAAGAAGTCTCACACCGCCGGTGCTAAAGCCACCGTCACCTTCCGGGGCACAGGCGCCATTGTATTCGGCCTCATAAGGCCGGACGGCGGACTGGCGGAGATCTACTTGGATGATAAGCCCGTGGGCAAGACGGACGCTTACTACGACGAGGGCGACCGCACGGAAGGTATCTGGGGCAAGTTTGACCTGCGGCCGGGTCAGCACACAGTCAGCGTGGTGGTAAAAGGTGAACCTTATCCGGAGTCTAAGGGCTCCTGGATTTATTTGAGGGATCTGATCGTCTACCGCAAGTAGCTGGGGGAGGCCTGCCGGGAGCCTGAGCGCCTGCCTTCAGGCCGCTACGGAGCGTCGGTTGAGGGGTGCCATCCACCCTTGCGTGGAGCCGAGCTGTCCCTGAATTCGACTGTGTTCCGCGCTGGTCGGCGGTGCGGGGGGATGTTTTCTCGCCAGGACTTTGCGTGCTCCCAGTGAAGCCCCTGGGGCACCCCCGCCCCTGCGGAATCAGAGGCGCACCTCATTCGGATCTCATCCTGTATCAGAGCACTGCTAGGGGAAAGAGGACTGTTGCTGGCCCTACGTGGCGCCCGCATTGATGCTGGGCGGCGAGCGTGGGGGCTCCCAAAGCAACAAAAATGGCGGGCCAACTTCGGCCCGCCGGAAATGGAAATAAGCTGGGAAGCGAGCACCGCAAGAGCCCCGCCGGGCTAACAGGTCGTGCTTGTTGCGCCCCTCGGCAACTCTTCTCCTCTCGCCCTATGGGAATATCTTGATCTACTTCAAGACCGCCTCCGACGCCGCACCAAACCCGCCAAGCCAATCAAGCCCGTTGCTAACAGCGTCAGCGTGGCAGGCTCAGGCACAATATGCATGAACTCCTGACGTTCTCCGGCTATGTCCGTGAGGATTCTGACGTTCGAGTAATAGCTCGCGTCGGGGTTGTAAGCAGCCGCGTAATTCATCCAATACAACTCGCTATTGATATCACCGGAGTCCATGATGGGGGTGTCGCGCGCAGCGGAATCTAGGAGGTTCCAAATCGCGTACTGAATGGCGCCCTGGACGTCTTTGGGCTGACCTAGGTAGTCAGTGTTTAGAATGAGCCAGGCCGCCTGCTCGTACTGGTCAAGTTCCGATGGATGCCGGGTCTGGCTGACGTCACCCGAGCCTAGGTTGGAAATATAAACGCTCCACGATTGGCCAGGGGAAACGGTGTGCCGTTCATCGACGCACCAGATAGTTATCAGGGTGCTGTCAAGCTTTCCCGTGTAAGGACTGATTTGCGGTCCGCCCCATGAGGGTGTAACGCCGCTGCCGGCAACGAACTGCAGCGTATCTGCCTTGAGCGCACCTGAAATGAGTAGAAGCGACAGAATTAACCATCTGGCTCTCTTGAGCAGCACGGAGGTTCCCCCTCTCGATCACCTGTCCAGCTACGTGAATCCACAAAACGTATGGCAATCCAGGGACCAAACCTGGCTGCTCGTAACTGGCTTGTTTTCAAGGCGGAAGCGGCAATGCCATATCAGCCCTTTGATGGCAACGACATTTGTCTGCTCACACGCTGCAACTCCTTGCATAAGAGACTTCTCTCGAAAGGCGTAAGCGCGGCAAGTGGATGGCCTAAGATAACCAATGGTATATTAGATAGCTCATTAGAGCCCTGGCAGGTCAGGCGTGAGGATTGACATGAGCGCGTAGTCGCCTCTCGAAACACGGCTTCCGCATACGACGGCTCTCATTTGGACAGCTGGCATGCGTTAGGCGTCCAAATGTCGTTTGTCACCACTGCAGATGCATCCTACCCATTTGAGGGCGACAATCCGACAGAGTATCCACTCGTCTCGGCCAATCAGAGATCCCTTCACCCCTCAAAAAGGACCATGGACGCACATAAATCCAAGTAAGTGGCCAGGAGTCCTCCATCCGCTTTGTGGCTCCGGCAAGCGCGGGGCCAGGCATACCATGCTAGCCGGGGCCACAGCTACCCCTTTCGTGCGTGTTGACGCGCGAACCTGTCAACTACCTTGCTTAAAGGCAGCACGACGCGCTTACCGTTCTTGTAGAATGATGGTCGCACGATGTTCTTGGTGTCTCATCAGCTAAGGGGGTAGAGAAGGCCAGGCCGGCCAAGCGATCACAGTCGGCTCTCAACCTCGACAGGAGTATAACGATATGGAATACCGTGAGCTGGGTCGCACGGGGTGGAAAGTCTCGGAGATTAGTTTCGGTGCGTGGGCTATTGGGTCAATGTGGGGAAAAGTGGACGACAGCGAATCCCTCGCTGCTCTCCACCGGGCGGTGGATCTCGGCGTCAACTTCATTGACACGGCGGATGTTTACGGGGACGGCCGGAGTGAGCGGCTCATCGCTCGCCTGCGCAAAGAGCGGCGAGAAACTATCTACGTGGCGACAAAAGCCGGGCGACGCCTCTCACCTCACACTGCGGAAGGCTACAACAAGGCGAATCTCACCCGGTTTGTTGACAACAGCCTTCGGAACCTGCAGAGCGATTGCCTGGACCTCTTGCAGTTGCACTGTCCGCCCACGGCTGTCTATTACCGTCCGGAAGTTTTCGGCGCCTTGGATGAACTGGTTCAGGCCGGCAGGATTCGGTACTACGGCGTGAGCGTAGAGACCGTGGAAGAAGCGCTGAAGGCCATTGAATACCCCGGCGTACAGACTGTGCAGATCATTTTCAATATGTTTCGCCTCCGTCCCACCGAACTCTTCTTGCCTGAGGCGAAGCGACGACGCGTGGGGATCCTGGCGCGGGTGCCTCTGGCCAGCGGCCTTCTGGCGGGCCGTATGACGCGCGAAACCACCTTTCCCAAGGACGACCACCGCCACTTCAATCGCTACGGGCAGGCCTTCGACGTCGGCGAGACCTTCTCAGGCGTGGACTTTGAAACAGGGCTTCAGGCCGTGGAAGCTTTGCGGGAACTGGTTCCGCCAAATGCCACGATGGCTCAACTCGCGCTGCGCTGGATTCTGATGTTTGATGCCGTCACCTGTGCGATTCCTGGGGCCAAGCGGCCTGCCCAGGCCGAAGAAAACGTCCGTGCGGCCGAACTGCCTCCCCTCACCAATGCGCAGATGGCGAAGGTGCGCGAGGTGTACGATACCTTCATCAGGAAGCACGTGCACCAGAGGTGGTAGATCGAGCGTGTAGAGACGCCCCGCCGGGGCGTCTCTACACTCAATGCGGGTGACAGTGTGTCTACGCCTCCGGCGGGTGGTCAAGGATCTGTTCGTTCTTCGGATCCCAGTAGAACCTCTTGCCCTCCCAGTAGGAGCGGGCAGCCATGATGCAGGCTACCGAGTGCCGGAAGCCGTGCTCGACGGTGGCGCGGGTCGGCTGGCGGCTGCGCAGGCACTCAAACCAGTTCGTCATGTGCCCTAGGTCGTCATCACCGATGCCCGTGGGCGGGACCTTATCGTCGCCCGGTAGCGTGATGTACTTCCAGGCGCGCTTCTCATAAATGGTGGGATCATCCTCGTGGACGCCTTTCTCCTCGATCCACTTCCAGCGGGGGCTGCCCTCGCCGCCGATGTTCACCAAGGTCTGTTTCTTGCCCATGAGGCGGGAGAAGCTTTCGGAGTCGTTTCCGAAGCTGGTGGCGAAGCTCACCAGGTAGCCCTTGGGATAGTCTAGCAGCGCCTGGAAAGTATCCGGGTTCTCGCGCCCATCGTGCCAGGCGAAGACGCCACCGTGCGCCACCACAGAACGCGGACAAGTCTCATCCAGGAAGTAGTGGACCAGATCAGTGCCGTGGCTCAGCCACTGGTCGGCAATGCCTCCCGAGAAGTCCTTGTATAGCCGGAACTCGCAATAGAGCTGCGGATCGAAGGGCCGATCAGGTTTGGTCATCAACCACTTGCGCCAGTCGGTATCCTCGGCGCGGAGTTGTTTGATTATCTGTGGCCGGTCGCCGCGCCACCGTGGGCCGTGGTAGTTCCAAACGATCTCGACCTTGCTCACGTCTCCGAGCGCGCCCGTTTTGATATAGTCCCGCACCGCAATCTGGTAGGGCTCACTGCGGTGCTGTGTGCCGACTTGCACAATGAGGTTGTGCGACAGCACCGCATCGCGCGCCGCCTTGACCTCTTCGAGCACATTCCCCATGGGCTTTTCCACGTAGGCGTCCTTGCCGGCCTCTGCCACCAGCTTCAGGACGGGGGAATGCGAGTGTTCAGGCGTTGCGATGAAGACCGCGTCAACGTCCTTGAGGGCGAGAAGGTCTTCCGGATACCTGAAAGATCGCGGCGTCTTCCCGTAGTAGTTGGCGTTTTGCACAACGGCCTTCTCGCGATAGAAGGTCCAGAGGTCGCAGACAGCAGTCAGCTCCACGTTGGACTTGTCTTTGAGCCGAGACGCAATATGACACAGTCCCTGCCCGCGCCGTCCGCTGCCGATAATCCCCAGCGAGATGCGGTCGTTAGCCCCCAGAATGCGGCTGTAGGAAAGCGCCGTGCTTCCCAAAGCTGCCCCCGCCACCACGGTAGCGGTTTGATTCAAGAACGACCTGCGGTCGATTTTCTTTTCCGGCTCGTTGTTCATCTTCCCCCTCCTGATTGTTGTGGCGTAGGCAAGATCTTACTACACACGCCTTGCGCGTGGTGCGACAAATCCCAGGGTTTCAATTCGAACCACGGTCGACAATCCGAAATGGTCCGGGGAAGGCAGCGGGGTGCGTCCCAACTGATCGGGGGCAGACGTCCTCAGGTGCTTCGACCCCCGCGCGAGTGCCCACTCACTTGCCAGGGATTCTAGGGAAGGGACGCGGAACAATGCCCGCGCCTTCTTTTACCGTGACGATCTGATTGATGGGGACATCGGCGAGCTTATCGACGGCGCCGCTGAGCCAGGTGATTTCCAAGGATTCGATGGCTTTGCGCTGTCCCAGGCCGAAATGGACGCGCGGGTCGTGGGCGGACATGTAACCCATTCCGCCCTTCCTTCGCGCATATTGGGTGAAGCCTT
>Ga0315280_10000781_pt1 | contig 57784 bp, 54 predicted proteins | sample YL17G06_40_MG_FD_203697 | JGI IMG/M metagenome (GOLD analysis project Ga0315280, IMG submission 203697) | Sediment microbial communities from Yellowstone Lake, YNP, Wyoming, USA - YL17G06_40 | ecosystem: Environmental > Aquatic > Freshwater > Lake > Sediment | place: USA: Wyoming | collected... | reverse complement strand
AAGTCAAGAATCCTCGGTCAAAAATTTCTCTTTATTCTCCTTCAACATGAAATAAAGACGTTTTTTATTTCCATTCAGATCATAAATTAAGGCGGATATCTTGCATCATTTTGCAAAAAATTTCAACCTAGAGAGACCTTCGGATGCATCTCTATTTATGTGATGCCATTGATAAGCAATAGGGGCCTGTCACGGCTCCTCCCCATCCGTCCTCACCTCCGCTCCCGCAAGATACCGCAAAGGAAATGATTCAAGCGCCGTGAGGCTCCGGGCGGGTGGGGAGCCTCTCCGCCGTGCCACCCTCCTTCGATTGTCGCATCATATCACATAAACAGAGATGCATCCGAAGGCCTTTTGATATGGGTTAGAGTGTAGCGGTTTGAGCTGTCAAACAGAAGACAGGATTTTTATTCAAAAGTTCCGTAGGCTTCTTTGAGGACGGAAGTGATCTCCCCTAAAGTGGCTTTCGCTTTGACAGTTTCGACGAGATAAGGCATGAGGTTTTCCTGGGCGCGGACGGCCTTTCGCAAATCATCCAGTCGGCTAGCAACTTCTTTGTTCGGCCTCTTTTGTCTGAGCCGGCGCAATTTTTCTATCTGGTTTTTTTCAATTTTTTTTGGGGGATAATAAATCCTAAAAGGAATTTTTCCTTTGTCTTTGACATATTCGTTGAGACCGACCACAATCTCTTCTTTGTTTTCCACACGCTTCTGATAATTATAGGCGCTTTCCTGGATTTCTTTCTGGATGAACCCTGTTTCAATGGCTTTGAGCATTCCACCCATGTCCTTGATTTTTCGCAGATAATCCCAGACTCTCTCTTCCACCTGATTGGTAAGGCTTTCGAGGAAATAGGCTCCACCCATAGGATCTGCGGTATCTGCTACCCCGCTCTCATGAGCGATGATTTGCTGAGTGCGGAGCGCAATCTGAGCCGATTCTTCACTCGGAAGGGCCAAGGCTTCATCTCTGGAATTGGTGTGCAGGGATTGGGTCCCGCCCAGCGTTGCTGCCATTGCCTGGAGAGTGACGCGAATGATATTGTTCTCCGGCTCCTGGGCTAAGAGGGTGACACCACTTGTCTGGGTGTGGAACCTGAACTTCCAGGAAAGAGGATTTTTCGCACCAAATTTCTCTTTCATGATTTTGGCCCAGATGCGCCTGGCTGCACGGAACTTGGCAATCTCTTCAAAAAAATTGTTGTGCGAAGCCAGGAAGAAGGAAAGCCTTGGGGCGAATGCATCCACATCAAGACCTGCCGCTCGAGCTGCCTCCACATAAGTGACGGCATTGGCAAAAGTGAAGGCAAGCTCTTGAACAGCCGTGGCTCCGGCTTCCCGGATATGGTAACCGCTGATACTCATCGTGTTCCAGAGCGGCACACGGGTGTGGCAGAAAGAGAGGATATCGACGATGATTTTTAAGGAAGCTTGAGGGGGAAAGATGTAAGTTCCCCTGGCAATGTATTCTTTGAGGACATCGTTCTGAATTGTCCCTGAAAGCTTGTCCCAGGGGATTCCTTTAATCTCGGCCAAGGCCAAGTACATGGCGAGAATGACGGCTGCAGTGGAGTTGATGGTCATCGAAACGCTGACTTTATCCAGAGGAATGTGGTTGAAAAGGATTTTCATATCCTCAATAGTATCTATAGCAACTCCAGTTTTTCCCACTTCGCCACGAGATCGGGGGTCATCAGAATCAAGCCCGAGCTGGGTGGGGAGGTCGAAAGCAACGCTCAGCCCGGTCTGACCCTGGGAGAGAAGGAACCGGTAGCGGCGGTTTGACTCTTCGGCCGTTGCGAAGCCTGCATACTGGCGCATGGTCCAGAGCTTTCCCCGGTACATCGTGAGATAAATTCCGCGGGTAAAGGGATATTGTCCTGGCTCAGCGAGGGATTGAGAAGGGACGAATGAGGCCAGGTCTTCAGGCCCATAGAAAGGTTTAACCTCAATTCCAGAAGAGGTTTGAAACTTCTTTTTTCTTTCCTTTTCCATGGCCGCCTTTCAACGCTTCATTCTGTTCATGCCGGTCTCGAAAGATTGAGAATAGGACAAGCTTTCACTTCCAAACCTAGCCACTCAGGGCGCAACGAAAATAGATTTCCTCTTCTTCCCCCCTTTGCCAAAGGGGGGATATAGGGGGAATGAAATGCTTCTTTTCTAGGTGATTGCTCATGACTGTCAAGACATCGGCGAATGATGAGAATGATTTCCCCCTCTCCCCCTTTAGATAAAGGGATAGAGGGGAAATTGAGGCCTCATGTTACCTAGGTAAATACTTGGAGAAGGCCCCGAGTCCGGCGTAGCTCCCCTTTTTTCCGAGCTCTTCTTCTATTTCCAGCAGCCGGTTGTATTTGGCCACTCGTTCGCTCCGGCTCACAGAGCCTGTTTTGATCTGTCCCGTCCCGAGGGCGACGCTCAAATCGGCGATGAACGTGTCTTCAGTTTCGCCCGAGCGGTGAGAAATCACTGCCGAGTATCCCTTCTTGTGGGCAAAGCTTACTGTTTCGATCGTTTCAGTAAGAGTTCCGATCTGGTTCAATTTAATGAGGATGGAATTAGCCACTCCCTGCTCGATGCCTTTTTTGAGCCTTTCGGGATTCGTCACAAAAATATCATCTCCCACGAGCTGAATTTTTTTCCCGAGCGCTTTTGTCAAATCTTTCCAGCCGGGCCAGTCATCCTCAGCCAGGCCGTCTTCAATCAGAAGGATGGGATATTTCTGGACCAGAGATTTGTAAAACTCGGTCATCTCGGCGGATGTTTTCTTTGACTTATCCGATTTTTTAAAGATATAGGAATTGTCTTCATAGAGTTCGGAAGCAGCGACATCGAGGGCGAGATAGATATCCTTGCCTGGCCTGTAGCCGGCCTTTTGGATACTCTCCAGGATAATTTCAAGGGCTTCTTCATTAGATTTAAGGTTCGGTGCGAACCCGCCTTCATCCCCAACGGCAGTGCTGTAGCCTTTTTTAGCTAGAGTCTTTTTCAGGTTGTGAAAGACTTCAGCCGCCAGGCGCAGGGCTTCGGCAAAATTGGGGCTTCCGGCCGGGGCAATCATGAATTCCTGGATATCCACGTTGTTGTCGGCATGGTAACCGCCGTTCAGGATGTTGATCAGGGGAACAGGAAGCAGATAAGATTCTTTCTTTCCCAGGTAATCGTAAAGGGGCAGTCCCAAGGCTTTAGAAGCGGCATCGGCCACAGCCGTTGACACCGAGAGAATGGCATTGGCCCCCAGGTTTTGTTTGGAAGAGGTTCCATCGAGCTGGATGAGTTTCCTGTCGATTTCTTCCTGGAAAAGGGCATCTTTACCTACAATCTCTGGCGCTATGATTTGATGGACATTGGAGACGGCTTTTAAGACTCCTTTTCCAAGGTAACGGGATACATCGCCATCCCGAAGCTCTAAGGCCTCATGCGTTCCCGTGGAAGCTCCGGAAGGGACCGAGGCTCTGCCCACCACTCCGGCCTGAAGGTATACTTTGGCGCTGACGGTTGGGTTTCCCCTGGAATCCAAAATTTCTCGCGCTCGAATTTTGGTGATGGTTGTTTTTGGCATTTATTTTTCGACTTCTTCCTCTTCAGGCAATCCTTCGGCTGTTTTTCTGAGCATTTCCTCTCTCTTTTTCTCGATGAATTCCTTGATGGCATCGATTCCTTCAGCTGTTTTTTCTTTAACAATCTTAATTCCTTTTTCAGCTTCCTTGGCTATCTTTTCGTAGCCTTCTTTGGCTTTTTCAGTTGTTTTGGCAGCCTGCTCTTTGATTTTTTGGCGTGTTTCTTTTCCACTTGCAGGAGCAAAGAGAATGCCCAGGATGAACCCGGTGGCTGCTCCTAACAGAAAAGAAACAGCGACTTCGACAACGCTGGAACCCTTGTTATTTTCACTCATTTTTTTTCTCCTTTCTTTTTTTGAGTTGCTGCCACCCAAAACGGAGCAGGGGGAAGAGAACCGGCCAGTATTTGGAGGCGGGTCGGATGACTTTGGTTGTCAAGAAAAGTGTTATCTCTGATAAGTTCGCAACAGTCTTTTTTGAAGTCTGGATGGTTTCACCCAAATCGTCCACGGCCGTGTTCACTTTTCGCTCTGTTTCCCTTAAATCCTTAACAAGCTTCCCGATTTCAGTCAGCGTCTTTTCTCCTTCTCTGGCGGTTTTCCGGAGTTGGATGAGGAACAGCACCAAAAAGGTGACTGCGACCACAACGGTAAAGGTTATTACCAGGAATAAGAATTGGTTTAAGGTGAGTGGCATAGTAGCTAGAAAATAAAATAAAATGAGCTATTTGTCAATTGAGGAAGCATCTTTTTTCCCGTGATGATTGAATAGGGGCTTTGAAAAGGGTTTGGCTCCCCGCTACGATCGGCGGCCTGAGAGACCCGGCTTTCTCGAAGGGGCCAGCATGGATTTTTTTCTTTTTCGGCTCGGATCGCAGATCTTGGTGTCCCAGAAGAATTCTATAGCCGGGAGATCGTCTGAGTCAAGCTATCCCCCTTGACAAAAAAGAGGTAGTCCTCTAACTTAAAGAACAGCCATGAAAGACATTAATTTCAGAACAATGCTATTTATTTTGGTTATTTTTGGGCTGCTTGGACTGGCTTACCCTCAAGGGCAAGAAGAAACCCAAGTACTCCAGCTTCAGACGTTCCTTTCGCGGAACGCCTTTCACCCCGGCGAGACATTCAAGGTCGCTCTGCTTCTTAAGATTAATCCCGGTTGGCATATCAACGGCCATGAGCTCGCTGATGAGTTCCTCATTCCCTCTTCGTTGACGTTCGATGAAAATCAGAGCCTAAAAATTATCGATTATTACTACCCCAAAGCAAAGTCCGGGAAGTATGAATACTCGGAGTATGAACTTTTGGTCTATGAAGGGGAAGTTGTATTTGCGGCTACGGTCAAGGCAGATGCGGGGCTTCAAGCTGGGCAGCAAAAGCTGACCGGGAAATTTATGTATCAAGCCTGTGATCACCGGTCTTGTCTTCCTCCAAAGACGATTAACCTCGGGATTCCAGTCGATGTCGTCGATTTTTCACAGGAAACAAAAGAAATAAATCAAGAAATTTTTTCAAAAATTGAATCTGAAAAGAGCACTAAATAGCCCGGTCAAGGAAAGAAGCGAATTAAACCGAGAACAACCACTGGGGGAAAAAATTGAAAGAAAATTTTTTGCGTAGAATTCCTTCTGTGAACGGGCTCCTGAATCATCCTGAGGGGAAACGGATGATTGAGATCTACGGCCGGGAGAATTTTCTCAAGACCGCAAGGGAGGTCCTGGAAGATTTGAGGAAAGAAATCCTTGAGTTACCAGTGCCCGGAATGGGAGAAGGTGACCTTGTTTCAGAAAATATACTCAAAAAAATAGAATCCCACCTAGTGCAGAAGCTTGCTCCCTCGCTGCGAAGAGCCGTCAACGCCACCGGCATCGTTATCCACACCGGCCTGGGAAGAGCCATTTTGGCCCAGGGTGCGCGGGAGGCCATTTGGAATGTCACAAAAGGTTGCTGCACTTTAGCCACGGATATCGAAACAGGACTTCGTGGGCATCGGGATATCCATATCAATCGGCTTCTCTGCGAACTCACGGGCGCTGAGGCGGGAATTCTGGTCAATAACAATGCCGCCGCAACTGTTCTCATCCTGAACACGCTGGCTAAAGGGAAGGAGGTCATTCTTTCCCGCGGGCAGCTGGTCGAAATCGGAGGCTCTTTCCGGTTGCCTGAAGTCATGGAGACGAGCGGCTCCATATTGCGGGAAGTGGGGACAACCAATAGGACGCATCTCAAGGATTATGAAGCGGCCATCAACGAGAAGACGGGCGCCATCATGCGGGTGCATCATTCGAACTACCGGATTATGGGTTTTGCTGAAGAGCCTGAGATTGAGGAGCTTGTGGAGTTGGCTAAAAAATATAATCTCCCCGTGATTGATGACCTGGGAAGCGGCGCGCTCGTGGACCTCAAAGAATTCGGCCTTGAGACTGAGCCTGTGGTTCAGAGGAGCATAAACGCTGGGGCAGATGTGGTTTGCTCGAGTGGCGATAAGCTCATCGGCGGCCCTCAGTCCGGAGTGATTGTCGGAAAAGCTGATATTGTGAACAAAATCAGGAATAACCCGCTGATGAGAGCCTTCCGCGTCGGGAAACTGACTATTGCCTCGATGGAGGCCACGCTCAAGCTTTTCCTCAACCCGGAAAAATTAAAAAAGAGACATCCCACTTATAAGATGTTTTCGTTGAGCTTGAAGGAGCTAAATAAAAGAGCCGCCAAAGTTGCCAATAAATTGAGAAAGACTGTTTCGGAGAGAGCCCAGGTTTGGGTCGAGGGCGGTGAATCCCAAGTGGGAAGTGGCTCTGCTCCCGAAGAGACGATTCCGACTAAAATTTTGTGCCTTAAGGCTTTTAACCTGGGGCCAGAAAACCTCGCTAAAAAACTCCGCCGGAACGAGCCCCCGATTTTCAGCCGCGTTTATAGGGAAACTGTGCTTCTGGATTTCCGGACTATCCAGCCGGATGAAGACGAACTCGTCGAGGAAGCACTTCTCAAAATCTTGACAGAATAGGGCAGGAGCAAGGAGATTTTCCATGGTCGATTATGAAAAGCGCAAGCGGATTATGGGCCGCTCGGTCAAGCTCGGCCACTGTATCTGCAATCCCAAAGAGCCCTGCCCCTGTGATTTGTTCAAGCAGAAAAATGTCTGTCTCTGCGCAGGGGAGAGAGAGGAGGATGCGGCTGAGGATGTGCCGCTAACAAAATTTGTCGAGAATGCTGGCTGTGCTTCCAAGATAAACCAGAATGACTTAAAAAAGGCATTGGCCGGTCTTCCGGAGATATTCGACCCCCGCGTGCTTATCAGTGCCTCGACCTGCGATGATGCCGGTGTCTATAAGCTCACCAATAAAGTGGCACTCGTCCAGTCCGTGGATGTTTTTACACCCGTGGTCGATGACCCTTATATTTTTGGCCAGATTGCGGCAGCCAACTCGGTGAGCGATATCTATGCCATGGGAGGGAAACCTCTGACAGCGCTCTCCATTATTGCTTTTCCGACTGATAAATTAAGCCCGAGGATCATGAACAAGATGCTCCAGGGCGGAATTGATAAACTCAAAGAAGCAGGAGTGCTGGTGCTTGGAGGCCACAGCATCAAGGACAATGAGATTAAATTTGGGTTTGCTGTGACCGGGATCATCCATCCCTCCAAGATTATCACCAATGACAAAGCCAGGGCGGGGGATGTTCTGATATTGACTAAACCGGTTGGAACAGGAGTCATTAGCTTTGCCCACCAGCTTGGGAAAGCCAGTCAGGCATCCCTTGAGGCTGCGAGCCGCTCTATGACTGAACTTAACAAAACCGCAGCAGAAATTGCTGTTAAGATGGGAGTCACGACAGCCACAGATGTAACTGGGTTTGGGCTTATGGGACACTTGACTGAAATCGCTTCTCAGAGCGGAGTAACTTGCGAAATCTACGCAGACGAAGTACCGGTCTTCGAGGGTGTTTTAGATTATGTTCGGCAGGCCATAATTTCAGGTGCCATCGAGCGCAACCGGGAGTATGCCTCCAAGTTTATCGCTGTGGCTAAAGATGTGGGCGAAGAGCTGGAGACCGTCCTCTATGACCCTCAAACGTCAGGAGGGCTTCTCATCGCCATCGAAGAAGAAAAAGCGGAAACACTGCTGAGGCGGCTAAAAAGGAAGGGTGTGAAAAGCGCTGCGGTTATTGGCAAGGTGGTCTCAAAGTCCGAGGGAAAAATTATCGTCAAGAAAAAAGATAAGGACTAATTGTCCATGACGCAAACATCACCCGCAAACAATGAAAATAATTCCTCTTCGTCTTTCTTTATAAACGGCGGAGATATATTTATTTCCCCCTTTAGATAAAAAGGGAGATAATAATTTCTCCTCTCTCCCCCCTTTAGATAAAGGGGGGATATAAGGGGAATTGAAGCCCCATTTTCAAAGCAAGTAAAAAAGACAATGGGAAATTTCGAGATGGAAAAAGAGCATGTGATTGTGGGGACGGCCGGCCACATCGACCACGGCAAAACTTCGCTGGTCAAAGCCCTGACCGGCATTGATGCCGATACCCTTCCTGAAGAGAAAAGCCGGGGGATGACCATTGAACTGGGCTTCGTCTTCATGGAAATCCCGGAATACGAGAAGCAAATCGTATTCATCGATGTCCCGGGGCATGAAAAATTCGTCAAGACTATGGCCGCAGGAGCGAGTAACATTGATGCCGCACTTCTCGTGGTCGCTGCAGACGAGGGAATTTCGGTCCAGACGCGGGAGCATTTTGACATCCTGCACTTGCTCGGGATTGAGACCGGACTTATCGCCTTGACCAAATCGGATTTGGTGGATGCAGAGAGGCTGAGCTTGGTCAAAGAGGAAGTTTCAAATTTCGTTAAAGGAACATTCCTCGAGGATGCGCCCATCATCCCCGTCTCCTCCGTGACCGGCGCTGGCGTGGATGAGATAAAGTCGGTGCTGTTGGAAATCGGGCGAAAAGTGAGGAAGCGCCAGGACACCGGTTTTTTCAGGATGCCGGTGGACAGAGTATTTACAATGCACGGATTTGGCACGGTCATAGCAGGCACCATCCTTTCGGGCGAAGTCCAGGTTGGAGATAAAGTTGAAATTTTTCCTGATAAAATTATAGCGAGAGTGCGCGGGGTTCAGGTTCATAATCAAAGCAAAGAGAAATCCAACATTGGAAAGCGCACAGCTTTAAACCTCCTGGATGTCAGAAAAGAAGAACTGCGGCGAGGCCAGTGCGCCGCTCGTCCAGGTTCTCTCACGCCTACCCAAAGGTTAGACACGGAGCTGCGGTTGCTTTCCAGTTATGGAAAAGACTTGAAGAACAGAGAGAGAATCCGCCTGCACGTCGGAACAGACGAAATCATTGCCAGGGTTGTTTTGCTGGGCAAAGAGAGAATGCAATCTGGAGAGCAGGGTTTTGTCCAGTTCGTCCTCGAGTCGCCGACAGTTGCCCTTCCCGGAGACTGCTTTGTCATCCGGACATTCTCCCCGCTCATAACCATCGGAGGCGGGAAAATCCTGGATGCCACACCTCAGAAACACAAGCGCTTTGATCGGGAAGTTTTGGAGGGGCTGGAGCGGTTTGAGGGAAGCTTCACCGATATCGTGGAACAGCTTTTCATCAAAGCTTCTTTCGAACCTCAAGGAGTTTTAGATATCGTGAGGAGCGTGGGGGGAAGAGAGGACGAAGTCAGAGAAGCCGTCCAGAAGCTTTGCGGCGAAGGGAAACTTATAAAGATTGGACCTGAAAAAGAAAAAAAATACATCCATCGAAGCTCCTATGCGAGCCTTGCTGAAAAGCTTGTCGGAGTGCTCACGAATTACTTTCAGAATTTTCCTTACCGCCTTTTCATGCCTTTGGCTGACCTTCGCTCTCAGTTTCTAAAGTTGAGTGATTCACGGACTTTCCTCACAATTCTGGACGACCTTCTGTCCAAAAAAATTGTTCTGAAAAAAGAAGCGCAGTTGAGTCTTGCAGAGCACGAATTAAAACTCAAGCCCAAAGAGCAGCAGCTTTCGGACCGGATCGAACGGATTTTCAAGAGCACGGAATTTGCCCCACCTCTTGAGGACGATATCTGCCGCGAGCTCGAGTTGGAAGAGCCGTTTTTTAAAAAAATAATGAGAAGCTTGTATGACCAGGAGAAGCTAGTCAGGCTCAATCCGAAAGTCACTTATCATGCGGACTCTCTCAAAGCGGCGCGGGAGATCGTGGTCGACCATATCCAGAGGCGAGGGAGCATCACGATCGCGGAGCTTCGGGACAGGCTGAATTTGTCGCGGAAATATGCCCAGGCCGTCCTGGAATATTTTGATCAGATAGGATTGACCAAGAGAAAAGAAGACAAACATGTGTTAAAATAAAAAAGGGAGGGTATAGGTCCCGGTGGGCCTTCTGGACTTCAAATCCAGTATGGGGCCTTAAAAAGTCCCGGATGGGTTCAACTCCCATACCTTCCCGCCACAAATTTCATATCTGATTTAAAAAATAAGTGATATGTCCTCGGAATTGGGATACTGGAATCGAACAGAACTAAAAAAAAAGCTATTTCTGGATGGCAGCGGTGGAAGGGTCGAGCAAAATATTCACGGCTCCGGGCAGGATTGTGAAGCGGAGGTCCTGGCCTAAGCCTTCTTCGCCATCAAAATCAAGCCCCAAAGGGCCATCATCTGAGTGAACTTCGACAGATGTTGCGCGGGTATGACGGACACCAGTCCGCTCGAGGTGCTTGCCGCTGAAAACAGTCCGCAGCAGAAAAAGAATGCGCAGGCGCGACATGCCTTCTGCCAGCACAACATCAAACAACCCGTCGTTGATCAGAGCGTGAGGGGCAATCCACATCCCCCGGCCGAAGTATCGGCCATTGGCCACAGCAAGCAGATAGCTTCTTCCGGAATAAAATTCTTTTCCATCGCATAAGACAGTTATACGCTGAGGCCTGTATTTTAGGAGAGTGGCAATGGTGGCTCGAAGAAAAGTGAGGGAAGAACGGCGGCGCGCCCGATTAACCCGCGAATCAACCTCGCCGCTAACGCCGGCACTGGCGATATTAAGAAAGATCTGAGTGGATGGTTTTCCATCAGCCTGCATATCCAGATATTCCACTTTTCCTAAATCGCAAGGGACAGGCTGGGCGCGTGCCAGCCAGTCCACTGCCTCTTCTGGACTTCCAGGAACACCCAATGAGCGCGACCAATCCCGGCCGGTCCCCACAGGAATGCCGCCGAATGCCATCTTAAGGTCAGGGCGCTGGGCCAAAGCATTGAGCACAACGTGATTGGTGCCATCGCCACCGATGACGATCAAACGGGAAATATTTACTTCAGCCGCGGCGTCGAGGTGGGACGCAACTTCCTCCGGCCTTTCGGTGACAGCGACCATAAACTCTCCAAAGACCTTGACCAACCGACTTTCGATTTGGTGGAATATTTTTTTAGCGACCCCACCAGCCGCATGAGGATTAATTATGATGAGCGTTTGCATTTTTGCTCCCTATTTTTATATTACTTTTCGCTCTTCGATGCGTTCCTCCACCCAGCCGGGACTCCATGGGCAACTTTCCATTTGCGCTCATACCGGACAGCTTCTGAGGCCCATCGCGCATCATCCCAGCCGAGCTGTTTCTGAACTAAAGTTTTGAGCTGGGACAGAAGACTTATCCCGCCATCGGGCAAGAGGATGCCCAGCCGAAAGCGGCGTAAAAGCAGGTCATCCAGATGCTGCACAGCCTCGTTTTTGGCTGCCCATACAAACTCAGCCCAGGAGTATGGAGTTCCCTCAATGTTAATTAGTAAATCAGGCGAGGTATCTATTATCTCAGAAGCGGCAGCCCCGTACCGGCCGCATAGCTGGCGGACTAAAGAAGGATTCAATCCCGGAAGTGAAATGATGGGCCCAAACGCATCAAATAGTCCTACTTCTGGATTTGGCCCCCGAATACGCCTGGATAACTTGCGTGCCTCTGCCAAAGCGTCCACGGCGATCGGCCTGAAAGTCGTGAGCTTTCCTCCGGTTACAGTTAACAATCCGTGCTCGGCCCAGACCACATGTTCCCGGCTTTCAGCAGATGGGTCTTTTTTGCCTGTATCCACTACGGGGCGCACGCCAGCTTGGGTGCTGATCACATCCTCCTTAGCAAGTTCTAATTCAGGAAAAACAAACTGAACAGCGCGCATCAAGTAGTCTGCTTCCTCGATAGAAATGGATGGTTCATCGTCCAGAGGGAAGTTGTGATCGACATCCGTCGTTCCTGCCAAGGTCACACCTTTCCAGGGATAGACAAACACAGGACGGCCGTCATCAGGATGGCTAAAAGCGATGGCCTGGTAGACCGGAAATCGGCTGTGTCTGAAGAAAAGATGGCTGCCCCGGAGAGGCCGGAGGCGCTGCGTCTCACCAACTTTCTGGCGCAGAATATCTGCCCAGACTCCTGTGGCGTTGATCACCACATGGGCATTCACTTCGGCAGAATTTTCAGAAATCTCGTCCTTTATCTGAACTCCCTTGACTTTGTTTCTTTTTTTGAACAGTCCTGTTACGCAACAGTAGTTCAAAGCTAGAGCACGGCCATTGGCAGCCCTCAGTGCGTCGTGCAGCAGACGTAAAACAAGACGCGCATCATCTGTTTGAGCATCGGAGTAATGGAAGCCTCGCTCTAGATTGTGTGTCCTCAATCCTGGCGCCATGAGACTCATATCGAGTTGATCTAAGCGCCGGTATTTTCCTGCATCGGATGCAAGGTGTGTGTAGATGCCCAAACCCAATTCCACTAACCATGGGCTGGGTTTGTCGCCTTCGTAAACCGGGTAGACAAAGCCGAGAGGTTCAACCAAGCCAGGCGCTGCGCGAAGTAAGTACTGACGCTCCTGAACGCTTTCCCGGGTGAGCTTAACCTGCATATGTTTGAGGTATCGCAGGCCTCCATGAACAAGCTTTGACGAGCGGCTAGAAGTGCCGGAGGCAAAATCCCCTTTCTCAACCAAAAGCACGCGCAATCCGCTCCGCGCTGCCACGGCCAGAATGCCAGCACCTGTAATTCCGCCTCCAATAACGATCGCATCCCAAGGTTGATGCAGATTTTGCCATGCGTTCTGACGCCATCCGGGAGACCAGGGGGATTGATACTCTATTGGCATTAGCCTTGCTTCCTCCCATCCACGAGTTTTCCAGGATTCATGATCCCATGGGGATCGAATGTATTGGCAAGTGTCGCGAGAGCCTGCAGGCCAAGCTTTCCCTTTTCAGCTTCAAGATAGGGCAAATGGTCAGTTCCTACGCCATGCTGGTGGGTTATCGTTCCCCCATGAGCTATGATCGTTTTGCTTGCAGCCTGTTTGAGCTTTTGCCAGCGCGAGAGGGTTTGGGCAGCATCAGAAGTTATGCGGAAGATGTAAGTAAAGTAGAGGCTGGCACCGGACTTATAGACATGAGAGATGTGGGCGAAAGCCAGTACTTTCTCGCCGGCGGCTTCTAGTCCCTTTCGCAAAGCCTGCAGGATTGATTCTATGGCTGAAGGCAGATTTTTCCAGATAAAGGCTGATTCCAGGGTGTCAACGGCATAGCCCAGATCCCAAAGTGTGTTTCGAAGATAAGGAGTGCGAAACCGACTCTTGCGCCACTCATTTCCCATCCTCCGACCTACAGACACTCCGCCATGGGCTCGAGCAACGTCCAGAGCTAGGCGGCGAGTCTTCCGGACGGCTTCCATAGTACCCGTGATGCCAAAAAGAAGGAGACATTTTTCTTGTTCTAAGCCCCGAGCATGAAGAAGCCGCTCAAGAAGGCGAACAATCCTTTCCCGGCCTGCCAGGACTAAAGTGGTTTTGGTTTCAAGGGCGTCGGTCAAACGGAGCATGGCCAGGGGAAGGGAAGCGCGAGCCATTTCGCGCACGGCAGACATGCCCTGTGTCCAGTCAGGAAAGAAAACAGTATGAAATCTATCCAGCTCCGCTAGGGGCGATACGCGCATAACGGCTTGAGTGATGATTCCCAGCCGGCCTTCAGAACCCAACACGACATGCCGCAGGTCGGGCCCAGCAGCGCTAGCGGGAAAAGGGGGGAGGTCGAGGATCCCTTCGGGAGTGATCACTCTTCCGCCTGCAAACAGGTCTTCGATCCGTCCATAATAAAGCGACTGCTGGCCGCTTGAACGAGTTGCAATCCATCCACCGAGCGTTGAGTATTCGAATGACTGCGGGAAATGTCCCAGGGTGTAGCCGATAGCCCTGAGCTGAGCTTCTAAATGCGGGCCGCTGACGCCTGCATCAAACGTTGCCAGCCGGCTTGTTTCATCGAAATCTGACATTCTGAACATTTTGCTCATTTCAACCGTCAGAACAGGTTGATCTCCAGGCGGCGGATTGATATGACCGACAACACTCGTCCCTCCACCGTAGGGAATGAGACAGGCCCCTGTTTTTCTGGCAAAAGAGAGGAGTTCTTCCACCCCGTGTTCAGAAGTCGGCTGAGCCACTCCATCAGGGAATCGATCCACGACGCCAAAGCGGAGAGCTATCCAGTCTGGGAGAGATTGACCGCGGGCACAACGCAACCTCAGGACCGGGTCAGTATTTATGAGCGGATGCGTGCCCAGGCGTCCGGGAGGGATGCGATGCAAAATATCTTCCAAGCTAGCCGAGGGTCTGGGAGTAGGTGCTCCTATGATATCAGCGAGATAAGCCTTGGCCGCACTGGTCAGAGGAAAATCAACCTGATCACTTCCCCAGCCATTCCAACGTCTCATTTAAGAACTCCTGTGTTAGTTCGCAATAGCGGAATCATAAGGATGTTAAAATCAGCATACTAGCAGAGGTGAATCGCGTCAAGATAATTAAACAGGCTTTTTTCCGTCTCCTCTTTGCTTCCAACAGATGCCTTTTGATTATCATCTTGGCGAAGCTCTCCGCCCTGTCAACAAAAAAAGGGGACGTTTCTCAGAACTGTCCCCGGAAGCGTCCCCGTTTTATTTTTCTGCCGGGGCAGGTAGAGGCTTCTTGCGCAAAAATTCATAATTCACAGCGCCGTACAGGCAGGACTCGATACATTTCAGGCAGCGGATGCAGTCAGCAGAGTTAGGTGTTTCATAGACTTTAACCTTAACGGGGCAATCTCGGTAACACTTGTTGCACTCGATACACTTCTCGTCATCCACTACCATCTGGAACAGGCTGGCCTTGTTGAACAGCCCGAAAATCGCACCCAGGGGACAGGTTGTCCTGCAGAAAGGCCTCTGGCTGAAAATCATCCAGGCGATGAACAGGACCAGGATGCCCATTTTCCAGGAGAACATGAACCCGATCTGGCCGCGGATGCCAGAGTTAAGAGCCACCAAAGGAATCCCAGCTTCCAGAGTGCCGGCGGGACAGATCCATTTGCAGAACCATGTCTCCCCATAGCCGAATTCATCCACGATCAAAAGGGGAAGTAGAATAACCATCAAAGCCAGGACGACATATCGGAAATAAGACAGGAATTTTGGAATCTGAAGCTTGGGTGTTGAGATTTTGTAGAAAAGTTCTTGAATGAAGCCGAAGGGACAGAGCCAGCCGCAAGGGATTCTCCCGATGAGGCTTCCCACAACTCCGAGGATGCCGAGGACGTAGAGGCCGAACTGGTGTTGAGCCACAGAAAGGTTGAACCTGATTGAGCCCAATGAGTTCTGCAAAGAACCAATAGGGCAGGCGCCGATCGCAGAAGGACAGGAATAGCAGTTCAGGACGGGGATACAGGCGCCCTTGATGCTGCCTTGAAAGATTTGTCCCTTAAGCCAGGCAGGAAGGTAGCTATTAAAACCCAGAGCGCTTCCTATCTGGAACCATCTTCTTCTTTTTTGGTAAGCCATTTTTTCCCCGTCCTCTATTAAGGCCCGAGTCTCTAGCCTATTCCAATGCAGTTCAGGCAGATGGTTATGGCCTTTTCCAGGGCAGCTTTGAATTCGCCAAGCCTGATTCCGACAACAATCAAAATCAAGGAAGCGACAAAAAGAATGACCGGCAGCTTGCGTCTCATTTATTCCCCTCCAGAATGAGATCTCCGATCGTTTTATCCAGGTCGGTGATTTCTTCTTTTTTGAACCCGATATGGACGTGAGAGATGACTCCCTTGGAATTGATCAAATAAACAACCGGGATCTCCTGGACCTTGTACTGATTGGCCATACTGCGAGTTGTCTGGATAAGACCCTCTCCTGCGGAGCTGTCGGCCGGGTCGGCCAGCATCGGGTAAGTGATCTTGAGTTTACTGTAAAAAGGCTTGACAACCATGGATCCTCTCTGGTCGAGGGCAATTCCAAAAAGGTTTAAGCCTCCCACTTCCTGTCCCTGCTTGGGTTGGTATTTTTCGTAGATTTTCTGCATATAAGGCATGGCCGCCCGGCAAGGCACGCACCAGGTTGCCCAGAAATCAAGAAGCACAGCAGAAGGAAAGGATTTTCGGATTTTCGTCTTGCCTTCGGCAACTGTCAAGCATAATTTTCCGTCTTCAAGCTTGACCGTGTAGACTCTGTCATCCACGGCTTTGAGCGCAAAAGGAAAGAACTTGTCTCCTTTGCTCAAAACAGCAAAAGCGGAGAGAGGGTGGATGAAAACAGAGAGGAAGAGGAAGACGCCGAGAATTTTAATCCTTTGATTCATGATGACTTCTTTTTCTCAGCCAACAAATTTTCATTATTTTTTTATTCATTTCACGCTGGACTCATCAGTTTTTTTAAGGAAACGACTGAGTTTTTGCTTTTAAAATTTCCGCTCATTATAGCCAAACCAGCCCCTTTTTTCAAGCTCAAAGGAAGTCCCAAAATTGCCGATGGAACTCAAAAATTCCCCTAACTTTATTCATGCATACAAGATGGAAGAGCATAAGCATCATTCGATGGGTGGCCTGGCCGATCCCTGTGCGTTCTCGACCAAGCCCACCCACCCCCCTAGGTCTTCGAACACACAGGGACCGTCCAGGGCTCATCTTAATTTTCTATCGGCAATCTTGGGGAAGTGAGCAGTGAGCCGTGAGAGAAAGATCCGGAAAGCGAGAAGAGTGAGGCGAGTTTATCTTCTCTGATTCAAAAGATAGATAAAGAACGGCGCGCCCACCACGGCTGTGATGATTCCGATGGGAAGCTCTGTGGGGAAGAGGATTGTCCGGGCGAAAAGGTCAGAATAGACAAGGAAGATTCCTCCGGTCAGCGCAGAAAAGCAGAAAAGATATTTGTGGTCTGGTCCGATGAGAATTCGAATCCAGTGGGGGACGATGAGCCCGACGAAGCCGATAATCCCGCTGATTGAAACTGAAGAGGCAGCAAGCAATGTGGATAGGACGAGAAATATTTTCCGGATGCGGTTGACAGGACAGCCGAGCGACTGGGCCATTTCATCTCCGAGGACAAGCAGGTTCATGTCTTTGGCAAACCATTGAGCCAGGAGAAAAGAGATAAGAAAATAAGGTGCCATGGTAGCGATTTGTTTCCATTCAGAAAAAGCAAAGCTTCCCAGCAGCCAGAAAACGGCTTGTTCATAAGAATCTGATTTTAAAAAGAGAAGAAAAGAAGTCAGGGCTGAAGCCAAAGCTCCCACGGCAATTCCTGTCAGCAGCAGAGTTTCGACTTTGAAAACTCCTTTCCGCTGGGAAAGGAGATAGATAAAGTAGACAATAGTAAACCCTGTGGCAAAAGCAAATAGGCTTTGAAAGGAAAACCCGAGCAAAGAAAAATTCAGTCCAGAATAGATGCAAAGGACCGCTCCCAAAGATGCGCCTGAAGAAACGCCCACGACAAAGGGGTCGGCCATGGGATTTTGAAAATAACCCTGGAGGATCGCTCCTGCGAGCGAAAGGCTTGCCCCTACCAGAAAAGCGAGCAGGGCCCGGGCAAGACGAAGGTCTCGGAAGATCGTGGCATAGGTTCTGGTCTGATGAAAAATGAAATTCCAGAGGTCGTGGAGGCTTGTGTGCACAGGGCCGCTGAGGAGGGAGATCAGGAAACCGAAGACAAAGAGGCCCAGCAACGTCAAAAATAGGAGAAGCCTCTTGGTCTGTACTCTCACCTGTCTCTTCTGAGTTGCTCGGAGTGGAGAATGAGGGCTATTTGCTCGAAAGCCTCAACGAGTCGCGGGCCAAACCGGCTCGAAATGTTTTCATCCAGGAAATAAATCCTTTCTTCTTTGACGGCACGAACATCTCCTAAGTGCGATTCTTTTTGGAACCATTCTTTGGCACGTCTGAAGCTCTTTTCGGATTTCGTCATAATAATGATGGTATCTGGGTTTTCGTGGATAACCTGTTCGCGGGTGAAGAGAAGCCATTTTTTGGGAATATTTCCGGCAATGTTCACTGCTTTGGCTTTAGCGATAAGGTCATTGAGGTAACTCTCTTTGCCGCAGGTCCAGAGCCCCATTCCATGAAGGGAAAGAAACACTTTGGGTCTCGTTTCGACAGATTGGAGAGAGTCTTCTATTTTACGGTACTTAATCCCCAAATTCGCAATCAGGCTTTGAGCCTCTTTCTCTTTATGGGTTATAAGCCCAATTTTTTCAATAGTCATAAAAACAGATTCGAGATCATTGCCTATATCCAAGACATAAACAGGGAGATTAAGATTTTTGAGATGGTTGATCACCCTGAGAGGATTTCCCCGAAAGCCGATGATGAGGTCGGGATTAAGAGATTGAATTTTCTCCAAGTTGGCGTCTATGAATCCCCCAATTTTTTCTTTTTTTAAGGCTTCGGAGGGATAATCGCAGTAGCGGGTGACTCCGATCACTTGATTCCCCAAGCCCAGAGCAAAAAGGATTTCGGTAATATTGGGCGCCAGAGAGATTATTCTTTGGGGAGGAGGAGAAAGGGGAGAGGCCTGGCTTCCTAGAAAAAGGGCGGCGGCAAAAAAGAGCAAGAGGATAGCAAGACTTTTTTTCAAGGTTCTGTTTTCTCCAGGGGTTTAAGGATGAGGGAAATTTCAGGAAGGCTGGTATGGATGTTTTCTCTTATTTCGACATCAGCTGCGAAGACATCTCGAATGGTATTCTTCGTAATTAAATCCCGAGGTAGACCCTGCGCTCGAATTTTCCCTGCTTTTAAAAAGATGAGCTTTTGGGAAAATGGGATAGCCAGGTTGATGTTGTGTTCAGTGCAGAGGATGGTCTTTCCCTTCTGCCATTGAAGATTCTTCAAGATCTGATAAATCTCAACCTGATAATTGATGTCTAGATGAGAACTCGGCTCATCGAGATAAAGAAGAGGAGTATCTTGAGCTAGCGCCCGGGCGATAAGGACTCTCTGCCGCTCGCCGCCGCTCAGATGAGCCATTTTTTTCTTTTTGAGGTGAGAGATCTGTGTTAGATCCATCACCTCTTCGGTGATCTGAGCATCGAGAGAGGACATGCTTTCGAGCCTTCTTTGGTGGATGTATCTGCCCATAAGGACAATCTCGAGGACGCTGAATTCAAAGGCGGACTCAGAGAACTGGGGGACATAGGCAATTTTTTTGGCAATCTGCCTTGGTCTCATGCAGAAAATATCCTCGCCCTCAACCCTGACTTCTCCTGTAACATTTTTGAGCAGCCCCTGGAGGGCTTTGAGCAGGGTGCTTTTTCCAGAGCCGTTTCGGCCGAGGATAGAGATAAATTCTCCTTTTTCACCAGAGAAGGAGATGTCTTCGATGACATATCCATTTTCGTATCCTGCGGAGAGGTTTTTAACTTTGAGCATCTTATTGTGTTCAGGCGTTTAACTTTTCCATTTTCAGAGAAATGAAGCAAAAGGTCAAGTGATGGGGACGTTCCTTTCAGAAGCATTCCCTTGAAAATTTAAAAGATGGGTCCTGTCACAGCGTATCCTCCTCCGTCCTCACCCTCAGTGAGAAGGTCTCTCTCGTCCCTCTCGTCTATTCTGCCTATCTCGTCACATAAACATATGAAAAGAAAAACAAATTTGATTTTCTTGACGGGAAAGACGGGGCGGACGAGATAGACGAATATTGCCATGCCACCCATCCATCAATAGATATTATCTACAGTCACTGAACTGGAATTGCCATCTAACTCTTCAGGGAACATACCCGTGATTGCCTTGACTTTTAGGGGGGATGAAATTAAGATGAATGGTTGAATTTCCCTAGAGAAAAAATAAATGAAAAAACAGGAACTGTGGGAAGGTTACAATTTCCACCGGATCGAGAAGAAATGGCAGAAAATCTGGGAGGACCAGAAAGTTTTTGAAGTCTGCGAAGACTCCCGGAAAACAAAATATTATTGCCTCGAAATGTACCCCTATCCTTCGGGATACATTCATATGGGGCATGTCCGGAATTATTCCATCGGGGATGTCATTTCCCGCTTTAAAATCATGAGGGGGTTCAATGTGCTCCATCCCATAGGCTGGGATGCGTTGGGCATGCCTGCGGAAAATGCTGCCATTAAGCGCGGTGTTCATCCTCAGACCTGGACTCTGGATAACATCGCGCATATGAGGGATCAGCTCAAAAGGCTGGGTATTAGCTATGATTGGTCCCGAGAAGTCAACACCTGTCTTCCAGAATATTACAAGTGGAACCAGTGGATTTTCCTCAAGATGTTTGACCGCGGCCTCGCTTATCGCAAAAAAAGCTGGGTCAACTGGTGTCCCGAATGCCAGACCGTTTTGGCCAATGAGCAAGTCATCGGCGAACATTGCTGGCGCTGCGATTCCAAGGTCACTCAGAAGAAGATGGAGCAGTGGTTTTTAAAAATTACGGACTATGCCGAAGAACTCCTTTCTGGACACGGCTTGCTCAAAAAATGGCCAGAGCACGTCCTGCTGATGCAGAAAAATTGGATTGGCAAAAGCTATGGAAGCCTTGTTTCTTTTCCCGTACCAGGCTTCTCTTCTGCCATTGAAGTTTTCACGACGAGGGTCGACACAATTTATGGGGCAACTTTCGTGGTGCTTTCCCCTGAACATCCGCTGGCCCAGGAGTTGATTGCGGATTCAGCCCAAACAGAAAAACTCAGAGAGTGGATCTCAAGAGCCGTGGCTGAGGTTCGTTTCAAGAGAGAAGAAGGGGACGAAAAAAAAGAAGGAATCGATACCGGCAAGAAAGCTATTAATCCTTTTACTGACGAGCAAGTTCCGATTTGGATTGCCAACTATGTCCTGATGGAATATGGGACGGGAGCTATCATGGCTGTCCCCGCCCATGACCAGAGAGATTATGAATTCGCCAAAAAATATTCGATCCCCATTAAGCCTGTCATTTTTCCAGAGGATGAGACAGACCTTGAGGTTCCAGTTGAAAAAGCTTCTGAAAATTACGGAATCCTCCGTCATTCCGGGCCGTTCTCAGGGCTGAGGTCCCAGGAAGCCATCGAAAAAATGAATAAGTATGCAGAGGAAAAAGGTTTTGGCAGGCAGAACACAATTTATCGTCTCCGGGATTGGGGGATTTCCCGTCAGCGATACTGGGGCACGCCCATTCCCATCGTTTATTGTCAGAAATGCGGAATAGTCGGAGTGCCGTATGAAGATTTGCCCGTCGAGCTTCCCCATGACGTGAAATTCACAGGTGAGGAAGGTTCCCCGCTCGAGAAAGTTCCAAGCTTTGTCAGTGCTCGTTGTCCCAAGTGTGGTGGAGAGGCAAGGCGTGAGACAGATACCATGGACACATTTTTTGATTCTTCCTGGTATTTTTTCCGTTATACCTCTGCCAAGGAAGATCGACTTCCTTTCAACCCTCAGCCGGCGGATTACTGGCTTCCGGTAGACCTCTACATAGGCGGAGTGGAGCATGCCATCCTCCATTTGATTTATGCCCGTTTCTTCACGAAAGTTATCAGAGACTTAGGTTTGAGCACGGTTGATGAGCCCTTCCCCCATTATCTTGCCCAGGGGATGGTGACTAAAGACGGGGCTGCCATGTCCAAGTCAAGGGGAAATGTGGTTGAGCCGGATGAGATCATCCAAAAGTACGGGTCTGATGCGCTGAGAGTTTTTATCCTTTTTGCCTCGCCTCCCGAGAAAGAATTTGCCTGGATGGAGGAAGGAATTGAAGGGTGTTTCAGATTCCTGACCCGCATCTGGACACTTTTTCAAGAAAGCAAAGATCTATTTGAAGGAGGAGCCGCTGCTCAAACAGGGAAAATACAGAGAAAGGAAAGCGAGCTGAGATTGCTGAAGAAGATCCATCAGACCCTAAAAAAGGTCAGTGAAGATATCGAAATCAGGTTTCACCTCAACACGGCCATAAGCTCTATCATGGAACTTTACAATCAGATCAAGAAAGAAAGGGAAAATCTAAAAGAAGATGAACAAGGAAGAATGGTTCTCAGAGAGGCTCTTGAAAAGTTGATTGTGTTGCTTTCACCTTTTGCCCCTCACCTCTCAGAGGAGCTCTGGGAGAAGGCGGGCCACAAAGAGCTTTTGATCCGTACTCCCTGGCCCTCTTACGATCGCGAGTTGGCAAAGGAAGAAATTGTTACCATTGTGGTTCAAGTCAACGGCAAATTAAGAGATAAGTTTGAGGCCGTTGCTAATTTGTCTGAGGATGAGCTGCGGGAGGAGGCTCTCTGTTTAAGCCGAATCAAAGCCCTCATTGGCGATCAAAAAGTCAAAAAGGTCGTTTGTATCAAGAATAAACTGGTCAACATTGTTTTATAGACTCATGCGATTCACATCGAGAAAAATCTTCTTTTTAATTTTGGGAGGCATTCTCTGTCTCCAGCATTGCGGATATCACTTACGAGGTACAGGGACTTTCCTCCCTCCCCACATCAAGAAGATCTCCATCCCCATGTTTAAAAATGAGACTACCCGTTACCAGCTTGACTTGAAGCTCACTCAAGGAGTTATCGATGAATTTGTCTCGCGAGGAAAGGTTGAAATTTCACCCGACCCTCAAAAAGCCGATGCTATCCTAACAGGGGATATTATTGCTTTCACGGTGAATCCCATCGCATTTTCCGGGCAGGCCACCGCAGACCGCTACAATATCACCGTCGTGGCTAAAGTCATTTTAAGAGACTTGGTGAAACAAAAGGTCATATTTTCTAACCCTTCCTTTGTCTATGTGGGAGAGTATCAGGTGCCCGAGGGGTCAGATTTTGAATCTGTCGAGACCACGGCTATTTCCGAGATTTCCGAAAAATTTGCCAGAAGTTTAGTCATCACCATGCTTGAAGGATTCTAGGGGGTGAAAAGTTTTCTCCTAAGCCAGGAACTCAAAGAAGATAATCTTTTCCCCTGTTATTTTTTTTTCGGAGAGGAACCTTTTTTAGCCCATCAATTTATCCGGCAGTTACGAGCAGTCTTAATCCCCCCCGATACTCCTGATTTCAGCTTGGAGAGATTTGATTTGGCGGATTCGAGCTGGATCGATATCATTGACCTTGCCCGGACGATGCCGTTTATTTTTTCCCCGTGGCGAATTATCGTTGTCGAAATCGCTGAGAGGAAAAGCAATCGGGAGAGCAAGAAAGAAGAAAAAAAGCGGCTTTCTTCAAAAGAAGAGAAAATCCTTAGAGACTACTTGGTCTCCCCCTCCCCAAAGACGATTCTGGTGGTTATCTTTTCTGGGAAAATAAAGAGGAATCATTCCCTCTGCACATTTTTTTCCTCTTTTCCGCCTTCCGTGGTCTGTGTCCAAGAGCTGAAGCCTTTGAGGGAGAGAGAACTCTATCCCTGGATTGAGCAAAGGCTCTCCGTTTTGGGCAAAAATATCACTCCCGAAGCGAAAACGAGATTGGCGGAAGTCATCGGCAATGACTTGGGGATGTTGGACAAAGAACTCGAGAAATTGTCCGCTTACGTGGCTGAAAAGAATATCATCGAACTGGATGATGTCAACCAGGCCTCAGGTTGGATCAGAACTTTTGAACAGTGGGAGCTTGATAACAGCTTAGAAAAGGCAGATTTCAGACAATGTCTGATCGTCCTGAATAACTTGTTCAAGGAGGGAATCAAGCCTGAATTCATCTTAGGAAGAATAGCCAATTTTTTCCGGGATATTTTGACGGCGAAGATCCGGGAGAGAGAGAATCCCAAAGAGAGAAAAGAAATCTTTAAAGAATTCAAGCCTCAGATATCTGAAAGGACTGGCCCCTTTTATCTTGGCAAGTTTAGAGAATTTTTTACTTATCTGGATTCTCTGAGTCTGTCTGATTTAAACCATATCCTCGAAGAATTAGAGAGGGTGGATTTAAAGGTCAAAACGTCGGATGTTTCTCCCCAAATACTCCTCGAGAGTTTTTTCTTTGATTATTGTTTGCTCCAAAAAAAGAAAAGGATTACTTGGAAGGAGCAGGATTGATTATTTCGACCTGACGGCTCAGCCGGGATTTGTACCGGCTGCCAGTATTTTTAGGGAGGGATCCTTTTTTAACAGTCTTGTCGATGATCGAAAAAGTCTGCGGCAGGAGTTTCAGCGCTTTTTCTTTGTCTTTATTTTCGATCGATTCTCTCAATTTTTTTATTTGAGTGCGGAGGACAGATGTATTTTTTTTGTTGATGGCCTTGTTGCGCAGACTGCGGCGGTGTTGACGTAAGGCCGATTTATGATGAGCCATTTCTTTCTCCTCTTAAAGGGCTCTTATGATAAGATAACTTTGCTCCAAAGTCAACTTTCCAAACGAGAGAGGATGCATCTGTTTATGTCATATGATGCGACAATCGAAGGAGGGTGGCACGGCGGAGGGGCTCCCCACCCGCCCGGAGCCTCATGGCGCTTGAATCATTTCCTTTGCGGTATCTTGCGGGAGCGGAGGTGAGGACGGATGGGGGGAGCCGTGACAGGACCCTATTCCTTCTCAGTAACATCACATAAATAGAGATGCATCCAACGAGAGAAGAGAGGCTAAGATGAAAATTGTTTTACAGAGAGTTAAGCAAGCCTCGGTCGAAGTGGAGGGTAAGGTTGTCGCGCAAATAGGCAAAGGCTTCTGCCTGCTTGTGGGGATTGAAAAGGGAGATTCAGAGAAGGACGCGGATTACCTTGCGCGAAAGGTTTCTGAACTCAGGATTTTTCCTGATAGCAAGGGGAAAATGAATTTGTCTTTAGCAGAAGTTGGCGGAGAAGTGCTGGTTGTTTCTCAATTTACCCTGGTCAGTTCGATGAAAAAGGGAAGAAGGCCAAGTTTTGATGGGGCTGAGGAACCAGAAAAAGCAACCCAGCTCTTTGATTATTTCGTAAAATCCATCGAACAGAGAGGGTTCAAAGTCCAGACTGGAATCTTTCAGGCGCTGCTGGATGTTCACCTTGTTAATGACGGGCCCGTGACTTTTTTCCTGCAGTCCGAGAAGACAAAAACGTGAATTGGATCTCTTCCATTTTGTGTGGGCTGCCCAAAAGAGATCAGGAAACAGTCGTAGCGACCATTGAAGGTTTAGCCTTCCCGAACAGTCCTTCGAGGGAACCTTCTGGCGCCGAGGCTGTCTGAGCCTAGACTGGTTAAAGGGAGATGCCAATAGGAGGTGAGGGACGCCGTTGCTGGGCCCGTGATCGAGCACGCGAGTTCCGCAGGCGTCGAGAAGGGCGGTGAGGGAACGGCGTGAAAAACCTGAACGGGAGCGAGACCGTTTCCTGATCTCGTCTCTTTCATTACCCACATAAAAGGGAAAAGAAGCTGTGAATTTAAGTTCTTCTCAACTGAATCTGATCTCACTCGTCTTGTGGAGCGCTTCTTCAGCAGATACTTTGACGTAGTGATTTTCATCCTCTGACAATTTGACCAAAAGACAAATGGCTTCTTTTCCGCCGATTTCGCCCAAAGCTTCGGCGGCCGTTCTCCGGACCTCCACACTGGGATCGCTGATGACCCGTTCGATGGATTTGATCACTCGCGGGTCTTTTCTCAGGCCGAATATTTTCAATACAGCGCTCTTTACAAACCAGGGATTGCGGATCAATTTTTGATCGATGAGGTTTTGATCCAGCGATTCCTTCTGACTTAGCTCTTTGATGATAAAATTCCGAATTTTTTCACTGGGGTCGGAGAGGGCCTCGAGCAAGACCAGGGTCACCCAGGTTGCCTTAAGCTTGGAGATGGCATTCAGAATTTTCAATCTTTTTTGTTTATCCTTAGTGGCTTCTATTTTCTTCAATATAGATTGAACGATGGAGTGAAATTTCTGGTCTTTCGCCTCAGATTCCTTCAGAGCTCTTGCTGAAGCCTTAACAACAGCGGGGTGTTTATCTTTGAGAAAATCTTTGAAGATCGTGGTGTCGTCAAAGCAATATTTTCGCAAGAACTTCAAAGCTGTGGCCCGTACCAATGGAGAGGAGGTGACATCCCTGAGGATCGCCAGCAGGACCTGAGTTCTTTCCTCTTCCCGGAGGCTTTCAACATGAGTGTAGATAAACTTTATTTTGGACAGGGGGGACAAAGACTTGAAGCTTTCGTTAAATTCCTGAAGGTCCATGAGTGAACCCAAGGACTGGATTTTCGGTGCTTTACACCATCTCCAGTATATGTCCCATTTTCTCTTTTTTGGTCTTAAGATATTTGATGTTAGACTTGTTGGGAGGAATTTCAAGAGGAATGCGGTCTACAATTTCCAAGCCGTAGCCCGCCAAGCCAATGAATTTGCGAGGGTTGTTAGTGAGCAGCCGGAGCTTGTTGACTCCCAAAGAAACCAGAATTTGGGCGCCTATCCCATAATCCCTCTGGTCTGGCTTAAACCCCAACTTCCGGTTGGCCTCAACTGTGTCTAAACCTTGGTCTTGGATGGCATAAGCTTTGATTTTGTTGGTGAGCCCGATCCCCCTTCCTTCTTGATTGAGAATATAGAGGACGACTCCTTTCCCTTCTTTTTCGATCATTTCCATAGCCCGGTGAAGTTGGTCGCCGCAATCGCAGCGGATGGAACCGAAGGTATCACCTGTCATGCACTGAGAGTGCGCTCTGACCAGGGTCGGTTCGTCCTTGTTGATTTCTCCTTTGACCAGGGCCACATGATGCTCCTGATGAATGGTATCTTCAAACACCATGATCCGGAAGTGTCCGTATTTTGTGGGCAAATCCGCTTCATCCACCTTCTTGACCAGAGTCTCGTTTTTCATCCGGTATTTGATCAGCTCAGCGATGGTCAGGATTGGGATCGAGTGAGCTTGGCTGAATTTTTCGAGCTGGGGCATCCTGGCCATGGAGCCGTCTTCGTTCATGATCTCGCAGATGACTCCCGCAGGGTACAGTCCAGCAAGGCGGGCCAAGTCGACTGCGGCCTCTGTCTGGCCTGCCCTGGCCAAAACTCCTCCATCCTTGGCTTTAAGAGGGAAAATATGGCCCGGCCGCGCCAAATCAGAAGGCTTTGTTTTGGGATCGATGGCTGTCAAGATGGTTTTAGCTCTGTCAAAGGCGGATATGCCCGTTGTAACCCCGTCTTTGGCGTCAATCGAGACCGTGAAGGCAGTTTGGAAACGGGCTGTATTATTAGGCACCATCAAGGGGAGGTTGAGTTCCTCCACTCTTTCCTTCCCCAGCGGTAAACAGATGAGCCCGCGGCCGTGCTTGGTCATGAAATTGATAATCTCAGGGCTGACTTTCTCAGCTGCAACCATCAGGTCGCCTTCATTCTCTCGGTCTTCATCATCCACGATGATAATCAGCTGCCCTGATTGAACAGCCTGGATGGCTTTCTCAACCACAGCTATCTGAGACTTTGTTTCCATTTAATCCAACCTTATCTCAAGCTCTTGAGCAGATATTTTTTCTGTTGATTTCAGAGCCCTAACGGTTTCTCTGAGTCATCCAATTATACACATATTTCCCGATGATGTCACATTCTATGTTGAGTTCATCCCCGCCCCTCAATCCAGCGAGGTTGGTGTTTTTTAAGGTTAAAGGGATGAGTTCGACCTCGAAGGATGTTGGCCCGAGGGCCGCGATGGTTAGGCTGACTCCGTTGAGCGCCACAGAACCTTTGGGGATGAAGTATCGCCGCAGCTCTGGAGGGAATGATACTGTGAGCCTTTTTCCTGGTTTTTTTTCTACCATCCTCAAAACTTTTCCTTTAGAGTCGACATGGCCGGTGACGAGATGGCCGCTCAGCCCTGAAGACAGAGTGAGAGGGAGCTCGAGGTTCAATGGATCACGGGGCTTAAGAGTACCTAAATTGGTCCGCCGGAGTGTTTCCTGAGAGAGGTTGAAGAAAAGGTCTTTTTTTTCTTTCTTGATAAGGGTCAAGCAAACGCCGTTCACAGCCAGGCTGTCTCCCACCTCTAATCGCAAGCTTAGAGAGGGAACTTCCACAGCGATCTCCTGCTTTCCCTGTCGATATCCCTTGAATAAGCCTAAATGGTTGATAATCCCTGTAAACATCAGAAATATCCTTCGACAGTCATGTCATTTTCAATTTGAAAATATCTTATATGCTTTAAATTCAGAGAATCTTTGACAAGTGAGACGCCTTTCCCTCCAATAAAGGCAAGCGCTTTTTCACCGCCAATCAACCGAGGAGAAAGGGTCAAAAAGATTTTATCCGCCAGTCGCGCCTCAAGAAGCGAGGTCAACAAATGGTGGCCTCCCTCTACGAGCAGGCTTGAGATCTCTTGCTTTCCGAGCCAGGAAAAGACTTCGTGAAGGTCGATTCCAGAGGAGGATCCGGAAAGAGGGATGACCTCCACTCCCTTTTTAATCAAAGCGTCTGCCTTTCTCTGGGGAGCATCGTTGAGGGTGAAGACCAGTATCTTCCCTTCCGCAAGAGTGGAAAGAATTTTTGCTCCCAAGGGGAAGCGAAGGCGGGAATCCAGAATAACTCTTATTATTTTTTTCCCCTTCCAATTTGGATGGCGGACAGTCAGCAGAGGATCGTCCCGGGCCAATGTCCCGATGCCGACCATGATGGCGTCGTACTCCCCTCGAAGAAGATGCACGTATTCTCGGGTTTGAGATGAGGATATCCACTTTGAATCGAAAGTCCTGGTGGCTATTCTCCCGTCAAGGGTTAAGGCCGCTTTGGCTGTAACAAATGGGATTTTTTGGGTGATGTATTTAATGTAAGTTTCATTCAAACACCTGTTTTTCTCTTCGAGAAGCCCAACAGAAACTTCAATTCCGGCCTCTTTCAGTTTTTTGATACCCTTTTTAAAGACGAGCGGATTAGGGTCAAGGGCTGAGACTATAACTCTTCTCGGTCTGGCCTCGAGAAGGCGATCGACACAGGGAGGCGTCCTTCCCCAATGGACGCAGGGCTCAAGCGTGATATAAGCAGTGCTGCCTTTGGCTTGGGTGCCAGCCCGCTCAAGAGCTACGACCTCCGCATGGGGTTTTCCAGGCCGCTCGTGAAACCCATGGCCGATAATGATGTCCTTTTTGACTATAACAGCTCCGACATAAGGGTTCGGGCTTGCCCATCCCCAAGCCTTTTCGGCTAAGCCATAGGCCATTTCAAGATAAAATAAGTCTTTGAGGTATTTCATGAAATAAGGGCGCTGACGAAATCTTCAGGGGAAAATACGAGCATATCCTGGGCATTTTCTCCGATACCTATAAATTTAATCGGGAGCTTCAGTTCATCGACGATGCTGACCACGCTCCCTCCCTTGGCGGTTCCGTCCAGTTTGGTGAGGAAAATTCCGGTGATGCCTGAAAACTTGAGGAATTCCCTGGCTTGAACGAGTGCGTTTTGGCCGATAGACGAATCCAGGACGAGCAGAATCTCATGGGGGGCTCCCTCGATTTCTCGAGAAATGACCCTTTTGATCTTTTCCAGTTCATTCATGAGGTTGGTGTTGGTGTGGATTCTCCCTGCCGTATCCACCAGTAGAATCTGATAGCTGTGCACTTTGAAAGATTGGATGGCATCGTAAATCACAGATGCTGGGTCTGCCCCATAATGTCCTTTAATGACCGGGATGTTCAGGTTTTTGCCCCAAAGGCTTAACTGCTCCTGAGCAGCTGCGCGAAAAGTGTCTGCGGCAACCATCAGCACCTGCTTCCCTTCAGTTTTAAAGCGATAGGCGAGTTTGGCCAGGGAAGTCGTCTTTCCGCCGCCATTTACTCCCACCATCATCACCACAGTTTGGCTGTGGTTGGCTGAGAATTGAGAAGGGTACTGGGAGAGAATTCGGATGAGTTCTTCTTCGAGCAACCTCTCGATATCAGGAAAAGAATCAGTCTTTTTGCTTTTTTGGCGGAGAGAATAAACAATCTTCTCAGTAGTGGGGATTCCCATATCAGCGAGGATCATCACTTCGGCCAGGTCATCCAGAATTTCTTCTCTGGGTTTAGAGCTTTGGAGAAATTCTTTAAATTTTTCTCTAAACGCCTGTCTGCTCTTTGTAAGTTTCTCTTTGAGGCTGCTCAACACGGCATAAATATTATATTTTTCAATCATTTTAAAGTCAATGAGAGCAGGGCTCTATCCTCAGGCTCAGACAGCCTCGCCACCCAGAAGACTGGGTTCCCTCGAAAAGCGCCTCAGGAAGGCTAAACCTTCAATGGTCGCTGCGGCTGATTGCTGATGATCACTATCTTAGCTTAAGATAATGAACCCACTTTTCGTCATAGAGCCCAGCGCGGGTTGTAGAGTTAAGCCATATTGTGATAAAGTTAAACCAATGTCGATGAATGACTCTGTTTGGGTACTGGCTCCGCCTCGGGCGGAAGCAAGGGAACTATCGCGCGAGCTGGGAATTCCTTTAGAAATTGCCCAGATTTTGGCAAACCGGAAAATCCATGATCCGGAGTCAGCTCATAATTTTCTCTATGGAGACTTGAATGCACTCCATAACCCGTTTTTGATGTCTGGAATGAAAGAGGCTGTGGAAAGGGTGCAGCAGGCAGTTTTAAGAAGAGAAAAGATATTAATTTTCGGCGATTATGATGCAGACGGTGTCCTCTCTGTGGTCATGCTTTTTAAAGCCCTTGAATCTTTAGGGGCTGAAGTTAGCTATTTTATTCCCGATCGGCTTAAAGAAGGTTACGGGATCAAAGAAGAGCATGCTCAAATCCTTCCTCAGAGGGGCATTAGATTGGTGATCAGCGTGGACTGCGGGATCAAGGCAACGCAGTTTGTTAAAAGAGCCAAAGAAATGGGAGTGGATGTCATCATTACCGACCATCATCGGCCGGGGCCCAACCTTCCCGAGGCGCTGGCCATCCTGAATCCAGTGCTTGAGAATTCTGGCTATCCGGACAAAAACCTGGCTGGAGTGGGAGTTGTCTTTAAGCTCATTCAAGCCCTCTCTCAAAAAGAAGGAAAGACTTATTCCCTTCCTCACTATCTTAAGCTCGTTTCGATCGGGACGATTGCTGATGTCGTGGCCTTGAGGGGAGAAAACAGGCTTTTTGCCAAGTTTGGGATGAAAGGCTTGGACAGTGTCTCCAATCTTGGCCTCAGAAGCTTGATTGAAATCTGTGGGCTAAAGGGAAAGAGGATTTCGGAAGGCGATATTGGCTTCAGGATTGGGCCCAGAATCAATGCGGCTGGGAGGATGGGGATGACAAATCTGGCGGTTCGGCTATTTTTCTCGCGATCCCTTCAGGAATCCATGGAAATTGTTCGGTGCCTGGATGAGCTCAATTCCAGAAGGCAGACGACAGAGGAAAGGATTTATAATCAAGCTCTGGTCCGGATTCATCAAAAGGCTCTCGAAGAGCGTTATAAGTTCTTAGTTTTAGGCTGTGAAGAATGGCATCGCGGAGTGATCGGGATCGCGGCCTCCAAGCTCAAAGATTTTTTTCATCGGCCTGTGATCCTGTTTGTTTACGAAGATGGAAAAGCTCATGGCTCGGGAAGGAGCATCCCTGAATTTCCCCTGATCGATTGCTTGGATACGTGCCAGGATTTGTTCCTAAGCTACGGTGGGCACACCCAGGCGATTGGCTGTATCCTTCCTCGAGAAAATATGCAATCTTTGAAGCAAGCCGTCAATGCCTATGCTGATGCGAGATTACGCGATGAGGACATTAAGAAGAAAATCGTCATCGATACTAAACTGGACTTTGAAAACATCCATTCCGCGCTTTTGGAAAGTTTTTTTCTGCTCTTTCCTTTTGGGGTCGGAAACCCTAAACCGATCTTTTTAACGGAAAGAGCCGAGGTCGCAAGCAATCCCCAAAGACTGCAGGGGAAGCATCTCAAATTTTTAGTGAAACAAAAAGGTCGGATTTTAGAAGCTCTGGGATGGGAAAAAGCCGAATGGACTCAGCATATCCAGCGAGGAGACACAGTTGACCTTGCCTATTCCTTCCAAATTTCAGAGTATCTAGGGGAGGAGAAGCTCAGCCTGAATCTTGAGGATCTAAAAAAAGAAAAGTAAGAAACAAGCGAGATGCGAGGGAAAGCAAAGCTCCATTTAGCGAAATTATTGAGAATTTGGATTGTTGCCTTCTTTCTCCTCATTTCGCTGGTCATTTTGATCTATTTTCTAACGCACTGGCAGACTCAACCTAAAACTCCCATCAAAACAGAGACCATCGCACCCCAGAAAATAGAAAGGCAAGAGAAGATCCAGCACTTTGAGTTCAGAGGCGAGAGGGGGAAAATCGAGCTCAAAGCCAATAAATATTATGCCGGCGAGAAGGGGCTTTATTATTTAGAAGGGAAGGTGGAAATAATAGATTTTGGAAAAAGAGAAGGACAGGAGATCTATATTTATTCCGACAAGGCCGTCTATGACAAAGATTTGAATCACGTTGTTCTTAAAGGCAAGGTCAAAATGATCCACAGAGATGTGACCATCCAATCCAGCTCGATGGAGTATATCAAACAACAAGAGTTCTTTAAGAGCGATCATGGGGTAAGATTCTCTTCAAAAAAGCTCAATGGCTCCTCCCGGAAAATTAGGTATTGGTCCAAGGATGAAAAATTAATCTTGGAGGAGAAGATCAGCCTCGAGATAAAGCCCAATCAGAAATTCTCCAATCCTCTTTTTGCTGAAGGAGATACGTTGGAATACACCCGAAAGCAGAAAAAAGGGAAAATGGAGGGAAATGTGAGCGTTATTCTGGGGAAGAGTCACGGCTCATCTGATTTCTTAGAGTTTGAGCTCTCTCAGAATGAAGAACAGGTAAAAAACATCTTATTAAAAGGGAATGTTAAAGGTTCTTTCGTTGAAGAAGAAAAGGGGAAAACCATTCAGAGGATGGTGGAAGCGGAACAGATTTCCCTAAAAACTTATCCCGATCTCGATCAGGTGCAGAGGCTCGAAGCCCAGGGGAGTTGTGTTTTGAAACTAATTCCTGAGTCAGGCTCTCTGACGCAGATTCAGTCCCAAGTCCTGAAAATGGCGTTTGCCCGAGATGAAAAACTGGAACACCTCAACGCCCAAAAAGATGTCGTTTTAGTTGAAAAAGAGGGAGACGCCGAGGAGAAAAGGAGGATTTCAGGAGAGAGGATGGTTGTCAACGGAAAATCAAATATTCTCAAGGTGACGGGAAAGAATAATGAGCAGGCCCGGCTGGCATCTCGGGGGAGCGAAATTTCGGCGTCAGAAATCAACCTTTCCCTTCAAACTGAAAATTTGGATGCCAAAGGAGCGGTTAAGATGATTCTTCACCTAGAAAAAGGGGAGAAAAAAGCTCTTGGCTTTTTTTCGGAGTCCCAGCCCATCTTCATCACAACCCAAGAAATGAGATATTCTAAGAGTCAAAAGCGTTTTCTTTTTGAGAACAATGTGAGATTTTGGCAGGAAAAAGGAATGATCCAAGCTCAGAAGGCCGTTCTCTTTGAAGAGAAAAGAGCATTCCTCTGCGAAGGTAAAGTGCAGTCTTCATTTCCCCACAAACAGAAAGAGGAGGAGAAAGAAGAAAAGATAGAAATCGCTGCCGAAAAGATGAATTATCAGCCTCAAAATAACATCCTCCTCTATGAGGAGAATTGTTCTCTCAAGGCGCGAGATATTCAGCTCCAATCTGATTCCATCTATGTTTATTTAATGGAAGCTCAGGAAAAGCTGAAGCGCATTTTTGCTAAAGGGAAAGTGGTTGTTGTCCAGGGTGATCGGGAGGCGCGAGGAGAGGAAGCAAACTATGACCTGGAAGCGGATACAATAGTTCTGACCGGGAACCCTGTTCTAGTGGATAAGGTCAAGGGAATGACAGAGGGTGATAAATTGACTTTTTACCTGGCCGATGGTAAAATCGTCATCGAGAACAAAGAGAGAGGAAGGTCGGTAGCGGTCATCAAATCGTGAAAGATGAGAGACTACTTAAAAGCGGTCAATCTAGAGAAGAGCTATCGCCAGAAGAAAGTTGTAGATAATATTTCCATAGAGATCAAAAAGGGAGAGATCGTAGGCCTTCTCGGTCCGAACGGGGCGGGGAAGACGACAACTTTTTCCCTGATTCTGGGCCTCATCCCTCAAGACGGGGGAAAAATCTATCTCAATGGGGAAGATATCACAGGCCTTCCCATGTACCTCAGAGCTCAAAAGGGGTTATGCCTTCTTCCCCAGGAACCCTCTGCGTTTCGAAAACTAAGTGTTGAAGAGAATCTCCTGGCCATCATAGAGGTTCTGCCCGATATCTATCCTCATAAAGATGGATCCGTGGCTAAGATTCTCAGGGAATTTGGATTGGAAAAAAGAGCCAGAGCCAAAGCTTATACTTTATCCGGAGGAGAGAGAAGAAGGCTGGAGATTGCCCGAGCGATGATGACCAGGCCGGAGTTCATGCTCCTGGATGAACCTTTTACAGGAATTGATCCCTTGGCCATTACCGATTTACAGGAAATTATTCTTTCCCTCAAAGAGAAAGGCCTGGGATTGTTGGTGACGGACCATAGTGTCCGAGAGACGCTCAAAATCACGCACAGGGCCTATATCATCTATAAAGGGAAAATCATCAAAGAAGGAATTCCCCAGGACCTGATTTTCTCAGAGGAAGTGAGGAAAGCCTATTTAGGTGAAGGATTTAATCTTTGATGATTAAGATTTTTTGGGACAGCATCGATCACCCATGGTTCTGAAACAGAGACTTGATCAAAGGCAGGTCCAGAAGCTCATCCTGGCCCCTGCTCTTCAGCAGGCTATCAAGCTCCTTCCCCTGACGAACTTGGAGCTGATTGAGATTATCGATACCGAGCTGGCCCAAAATCCGATGCTTGAGCTCGAGGAGTTTGAGGCCAAGGCAAAGGAGAAAAAAGAAAAAGAAGTCAATCTCAAGGAGTTTAAAGAGAGGAAGGCTCTGTCCGAGGACTCCCCTGTAGGGCATGAGAGTTTAGGAAGTAGCGAAACTCTAGAATCAGGAGAGGAAAAGGATGACTTTAATTTCGAATCTTCCTTTCAAGAATATTTGAATGCTGGGTATCCCCTTTTTGCTTCTGAAAGAAAAGAAATCCCTTCTCTAGATAATACTCTTTCCAAAAGCCCCTCTCTCTGGGACCATTTGAATTGGCAGGCCAACCTGACTTTTTTTGATGAGCCGGAGAAAGAGATCGCCCAACTGATCATTGGAAACATCAATGAGGATGGTTATCTGACTGTGGCTTTGGAAGAAATAGCGACAACGACCAAAAATTCCCCAGATAAAGTCAAGGAAGTCCAGGAGAAAATCAAAATGTTCGACCCGGTGGGAGCCGGGAGTCGGGACCTGAAGGAGGTGCTGCTGGCCCAAATGGATTATCTCCAGATCAAGGATGATATCACCCGGACCATCATTCATCAGCATCTCCCTCTTCTTGAAAAATCTGATTTTTCCCAACTCGCAAGGCTCCTGAATATTCCTCTCTCAGACATAAAAAATCATATCGAAGTCCTCAAGCACCTCGACCCGACCCCAGGCAGAAAGTATAGCCAAGAAAAAACTTTCTATGTGGTCCCAGATATTATTGTCGCCAAAGAAAATAATGAACTGAAGATTACGCTGAACAACGAGGGGGTGCCCCGCTTGCGGATTAACAGTTATTATAAAAAACTCTTGGCCCTAGCCTCAAAAAACAATCCCGAGGCTTACAGGTTTCTCAAGGACAAGATGAAGAAGGCCCTCTGGTTTTTGCGGAGCCTGGACCAGCGTGATCAGACGGTCTACAAGGTGGCCAAATACATCGTGCACAAACAACAAGGTTTTATTGAGAATGGCGTAGATTTCATAAAGCCCTTAACTTTGATGGAGATTGCCCAGGAAATCGGTGTGCATGAGTCGACAGTGGGGAGGGTCGTGGCCAACAAATACATCATGACTCCCCAAGGTGTTTTCGCCCTGAAGTATTTTTTCCACAAATCCTTGGTGGGGAACTTTGGAGAAGAAATCTCATCTTTGAGAATTAAAGAAAGGATCAAGAAGCTCATCGAGAACGAGGATAAAGAACGGCCGCTGAGCGATATCGAGATCGGCGAAGTCTTGGCCAAAGAGAACTTGAGGATTGCCCGTCGGACTGTGGCCAAGTACCGGAAGCAGCTCAAAATCAAGCCTTCTCACATCAGGAAAAGAAAGTTTTTAATGGAGGGAAGTTCATGATTATGAATTTTACCGCCAGGCAGACCAAGATTACTCCTGAAATCAGGGACTATTGCGAGAAACGGATCCTAGCCCTGGAGAAATTGATGGGGTCCGTGCTCGAGGTAGACCTCATTCTTTCGGTGGAGAAATATAGGCACAAAGTGGAGATGAACGTCAAGGCCAAAGGTGCCAGCTTAACGATGGTTGAAGAAACTCATGATATGCTCAATTCTTTGAATTTTATTTTTGATAACTTGGAAAAGAAGATTAAAAAAGAAAGGGAAAAATTTAGAGAAAAGAAGAGAAGAAAGAGCCGGGAGAACAAAACTTTTTTGTTGCCCACAGAGTCTGTTGAAATCGAGAGAAGGATTGTGAGGAGCGAATACTTTTCTCCCAAGCCGATGACGCTTGAAGAAGCTCTTCTTCAATTTGACCTGAAGAAAAAAGAAATTTTTGTCTTTAGAAAATTGGGCTCTGAAAAATGGGCCGTTCTTTTTCAGAGGAAAGACGGTCACTATGGTTTAGTGGAGCCCGAATAAAATTCTTTTTCATCATGGCCGAAACATGAAACTCCATCATCTCCTTTCAGAAGACATGATTATTTCCGAGTTAGAATTCCAGGAACGGGAAGCCGTTCTCGAGGAGATGGCTCATTTCCTAAAACAGAAGAACAAAATCTCCAGAGAGAAAGAGTTGTATGATAAACTCCTTCAAAGAGAGAAACTGGGAAGCACTGCCATCGGCGAGGGCGTGGCGATTCCTCATTGCAAAATAAATGGGATCTCAAGCCCCCTCCTCCTGCTGGGCGTTTCCAGAAAAGGAGTGAATTTTGAGTCTGCGGATGAGAAGCCCGCACATGTTTTTTTCCTGGTTGTTTCTTCCCCAGATCAGCCGAGCCAGAATCTTCAGGTTTTGGCAGCGATCTCTCATCTTGTGCGGCAGTCCAACTCATTGATTAAAAAAATTCTTCAGGCGAAGAACCCCAAGAGCCTGGTGGTTGTTATTCGAGAAGAAGAGAAACTCAATGAATAAGGAATCCCCCTCTTCTCTCAGAGTCAAGAGTTTTCGTCCATTCTTATCCCAGGAATCCCGCGCTGAGGAAGCTCTCATTTCTGGAGGTTTGCTCCAGATGTATGGACTGGGTGTCCTTATTTTGGGGGACAGCAGCATCGGCAAGAGTGAAAGTGCGCTGGAGCTTATTTCCCGGGGTTACCGTTTCGTCTCCGACGATGTGGTTCTGGTGAGAAAGAGTTCTGACGGAAAATTGATCGGGACCGCTCCTCTCCTCAGTCGCAACTTTATGGAGATCAGAGGGCTCGGCATCATTAACATTAAAGAGATCTTCGGCTCCAAATCTATCTGCCGCAAGACTCAGGTTGACCTCATCATCCGGCTTAAAAAGTGGCAACGGGGGGATGAATACGACAGACTTGGGTTAAAATTTCCTCAAGATCAGAAGATTTTAGGCAAAAAAGTCCATCAACTCACAATACCTGTTGCCCCCGGAAGGAACATCGCCACTCTGATTGAAGTGGCCTGTAAAGTCCATATCTTAAGAGAAAAAGGTTATCATGCCTCCCAAGAATTGGTCCAAAAACTCGAAAGAGCCCTTTTAGGCAAGGCGAAAGCCAAAGGAAAGATTAAAAGATGAAAGATGACAGATTCCTGATCATCACTGGACTCTCTGGATCAGGGAAGACAGTCGTGAGCCGTTTCCTGGAGGATCTAGGATACTACTGTGTGGACAATCTGCCGGCGAAGCTCATCCCAAGTTTTGTCGACCTCTGGATGAGGGAGGAAGTTGAAATTGAAAAAGTCGCCCTCGTCGTCGATATCCGAGAACCGGGATTTTTGACAAAATTTCCTGTCGTTTGGAAGGAAATCAGGAAAAAGATAGCGGCCCGACTCATTTTTCTCGATGCCTCGGATGAAACTTTGGTGAAAAGGTTTAGTGAGAGCCGGCGGCCTCACCCGCTCAAACGCAAAGGCTCGGTGATGGAAGGGGTTCGTTTGGAAAGGAAACGGCTGGCCGAAATCAAGAAAATGGCGGATGAAGTCATTGATACGACCGACACAAATATTACTCAGCTTAAAGATCTGCTGAGGAGAAGATTTTTAAGAAAGAAAAACCAAAAAATGCAGATCGTTGTGGTTAGCTTCGGCTACAAATACGGCCTTCCTCTTGAATCCGATCTTATTTTCGATACAAGGTTTTTGCCCAATCCTTTTTATGTGGATACCTTGAGGGACAAGAGCGGGAAGAGCGCCCGAGTTAGAGATTTTATCCTTCAGTCCGATGAAACAAAAAGTTTTTTTAAGCACCTGTGCCAATTTATGGATTATTTGATCCCTCAATTTATCTCGGAAGGCAAGAGCTATCTGACGATTGCGATTGGCTGCACGGGTGGAAAACACAGGGCGGTTGTGATTGCCGACAAAATTGGGGAGTATATTCGAAAGAAAAAATATGATATAAGAATCTTTCATAGAGATATATTCAAGTGAAACGAAGAGAGTCAACAGCGCCTCAGGATATGATCAAAGTGGTAAAAAGAAGAAAGCTAAAGGAGAGCAAGAAGGGAAAATGATCGGGGGCATTATTGTCTCTCATGGGAAGCTGGCCGAGGAGCTTTTGAATGCTCTGACCATCATCTTGGGAGAAGCTCCGAACATCGAAGCCATTTCGATTGGATGGTATAACGATCTTGAGGATTCAAAAAAGAAAATCAATCAAAGCCTGAAAAAAGTCGATCAAAAGAATGGAGTCGTGATTTTCACGGACATGTTCGGAGGGACGCCTTCCAATCTGAGTTTTAGCTTTTTAAAGGACAATCAGGTCGAAATCATAACCGGTGTCAACCTCCCGATGCTGATTAAATTTGTCTCCCTCCAGAGAGGCAACAGCCTCCAGGATGTGGCCAAAAAAGTTCTGGAGCAGGGTAGAAAAAATATTCACCTGGCCAGTGCTCTTCTGAGCTCCAAACATTGAAAGAGGTTGTTGGAATGGAAGAGAATGGTCGAGAAAAAAGTCACGATCCGCAATAAATTGGGGCTCCATGCGCGGGCAGCTGTCAAATTCGTGAACCTTGCCAATCGGTTTAGCTCTTTTGTCAAAATTGAGAAAGATGGTGATGAAATCGATGGAAAGAGTATTTTGGGGATTTTAACTTTAGCCGCCACCCAAGGAACCCAAATCACACTCAGGATTTCAGGGAAGGATGAGAAGGCCGCGCTCGGTGCGCTGGAATCATTGATCAATAATAAATTTGAGGAGAATGAATAACCGGACATGGACTTGATCAGGCTTCGTGGAGTTGGAGTTTCACCCGGAATTGCGATGGGGCAGGCTTTCTTGTCCGAAAGAATCATTTTTACGACAAGAAAAGAAGTGATTCCTACTCATAACGTGGAAGAAGAGCTTAAACGGGTGAGCGAAGCGACCGAGAGAGCAAAGAATGAGCTGGTTGTGGTCAAAGAGGAAATCAGGAAGAAGATGGGAGATGAGCACGCCTTTATTTTTGACGCTCATCTGCTGATTCTGGAAGACCCCACGCTCCATGCCGGCATCGAGCGGATTATCAGGGAGGAGAAGGTCAAGGCGGAATGGGCGCTCTCTCAAGTCAATCGCAAATACCAGCAGGTCTTCGAGTCGATCAGTGATGAATATTTCAGACAGAGAAAGTCAGATATTTCGGACGTCCTCGCCAAAATCTATCGCAATCTAGAGATCAAAAGTGAACAAAAAGGCGATGACAGTGTTGAAAAGATCCTGGTGGCCCATGACCTTCTTCCCTCGGAAGCGGCCTTGAGGCTCAGCCGGGGGAAGATCCTTGCTGTGGCACTCGACACGGGAGGCCAGACCTCTCACACAGCGATTCTAGCCCGTTCGCTCAATATTCCTGCCGTGGTCGGTCTTCACGATATCATGCAATACATCAAAAGTGGCGACTTCTTAATCGTGGATGGAACCGATGGTGAGGTGATTATCAATCCTCCTCTGGCTGTCAGGAAAGAATTTTCAAGCAAGCAGGAAAAATACAACAAATATCGCAAGGAACTCAAAAAAACAGCCAAATTGCGGTCTTGCACTTTGGATGAAGTCAGATTTTTTCCTCTGGCGAATATTGAGCTCCCTGAAGAAGTCGACATGGCTTTTTCTTTTGGAGCCGAAGGTATCGGACTTTTCAGGTCCGAATTTATTTATCTCCAGAGTACTTCTCTTCCTACCGAAGAGGACCATTTTGCCATCTATTCCCGGCTGGCCAAAGAGGCTTACCCTGCTCCTGTTTATATTCGAACGGTTGACATCGGAGGGGAGAAGAACCTGCCTCAGTTGAAAATAGAACAGGAGCCGAATCCCGCCCTAGGGCTCCGAGCCATCAGATTTTCTTTAAAAAACAGGGACCTGTTCCGGATTCAGCTCCGAGCCATCTTGAGGGCCAGCTCTCTGCGAAACATCAAAATCTTGATCCCCATGATCACGGTCATCGAGGAAATAGGAGAGGTGAAACGTCTCTTTCAGGATGTCAAAGAGGAGCTTGAAGCCAAAGGCGTTAAGTTTGACAAAAATATCCCGCTGGGGGCGATGATCGAAGTGCCTGCAGCCGCCGCTCTCACCGACCTGTTGGCGAAAGAAGTCGATTATCTCAGCATCGGAACCAATGACCTGATCCAATACTATTTGGCAGTGGACCGCTCTAATGAGTTTGTTTCGTACCTGTATAAGCCTTTTCACCCCTCTGTCCTCAGGCTCATTAAATTCATCATCGATACCGCTCTCAAACAAGGCAAGGACGTCACCGTCTGCGGGGAAATGGCCGCAGATCCTCTTTCGGCCATTGTTTTACTTGGTTTTGGGCTGAGAAAATTCAGCATGAATCCCATTTTCATCCCACGCATCAAAAAAGCCCTGCGTGCTGTGGAGTTCAAGACTGTGAAAAGAGTTGTGAATGAAGCGCTAAAATTAAAGACTTCTCAAGAAATTGAGGAATACATCATTGAGAAAATATTGGTGAAACATCCGGGCGCTTTCCTCATGCGCCACTCCTCTTGATTTCCCCCTTATTCTCTGCCGTAATCGTCTTGGAGGCGAACAATGTCGGATTCGGCGGAGGGGCCGATCCAGATCTCCATGACCCGGCTGGGGGATGACCCGAGACAGCGGAGCCGGTGAGGAGCCTTGAGTGGAATAAAGATTTCTTCGCCTGCTTCTGGCTGCCAGGTTCTTTCACCAACTGTTATTTCCAATCCTTCGTCGAGCACGACCCAAAATTCACTCCGGCGGCGGTGGTATTGGAGAGAGAGAGAACAACCAGGATTGACAGTGATAATTTTGATATTTCGCGCTTTTTGGTGGGGATAAGAGCGGAATTTTCCCCAGGGTCGAATATCTTCTTTTATTTTTTTCCTGAAATTGGTTTCCTCCGAAGATTTTTTTTCTGTCGTCTAAAGCCTCCTGAAGAAACGTCAAGATTTAAAAGGGGACATCCTCTTCGTCCCCAGATCCCCCTGCAGCACTCGTATCTTCTTCGGCGAGATCAGGTGCGGCAGGCCCGGGAAAAGGAGCTTCCTCAGGGGCCTCTTCTCGCTTTCCAAGCAGGATAATGTTGAAAGCTTCAATTTCAGTCGTGGACCTTTTATTTCCCTCTTTATCTTGCCAGCTTCGAGTCCTCAATTTCCCTTCTAAGCAGATCTGTTTCCCCTGAGTGAGGTATTTATCACAGAATTCAGCCAGTTTCCCCCACACTACGACCCGGTGCCATTCCGCCCGAACTGTGCTTTCATTGGTAGAAGGGTTGAAAGAACGCTCATTCGTAGCCAGAGTGAATCTGGCCACAGCCCGTTCTTTTTGCGGCAAATATCTCAGTTCAGGCTTGCCGCCGAGACGGCCGATCAGGATGACCTTATTGAGACTGTTAATTTCTCTCATTTTTCGCTTAACTCTTTGATTTTTTGCTGTGCAATTTTTGTTTCTTCCTCCAAAGGATATTTACTGATCAATAATTTAAAGACGGCGAGAGCCTCCTCTTTTTTCCCAAGCTCCATTAAACTAATTCCTTTTTTCAGATAAGCCGCAGGTACTTTATCTCCTCGGGGATAACTGAGGATCAGGTCGTTAAACTGGTTAATCGCTTCCTCAAAATTTCTCTGACTGAAGTAACACTCGCCGATCCAGTAGAGAGCATTATCGGCCAGGGGGCTTTCTGGGAATTGTTCTCGGTAGATTTTAAAACCGTCTATGGCCAGTTCAAAATTTCCCCTGAGATAATCGGCATAGGCCATATTGTAAACTTCCTGGGGAGAAAGCAAGGAAGGCGGCGGCGTGGGAGGCTTTTGTTCGAGTGGCTTCTCTTTTTTCTCCTCCTCTTTCTTCTTTTCAGCGGATGGTTGTTCACCCTCTTTTTTCGCGGGCTGTCCTTGCTCCGGCGTGGTGGGAGGCGCACCCCTGAGGGCAAGAAGGTTTTCCGAGACCTTGTTCAGTTGGACAGTGATCTGTTCCAGCTTTTCAAGAAGAATTTGGTACTGAGAGGGGAGATTTTTAAGGTCCTCCCTAAAGCTCGTCTGGTCTGTTTGGGAAAACTTCAGTTGAGTGGAAAACTCTTTGAGCTGATCTTTGATGAGCTTAATATCTTCCGCATTTTTATCAATTTTCGACTCAATCTGTGCGATTTGTTGCTTGAGGAACTGGATGTCGTCATAGATGAGCTCATACGCCTTCTTGCTTTTATCCGTTGAAGCAGACATCAGGGGTAAAAGAAGAATAAGGAAAATCCTAAAAAATTTTTTAGACATTTACCCTTAGAGATCGGCTTAAATGGATTATCTATTTTTCGATAATCGTGAACTGAGCTCTTCGGTTTTGTTGCCAGGACGTTTCATCGTGGCCCACAGCGAGCGGCTGGCTTTTGCCGTAAGAGATGGTCTTCATTCTTTCCGGAGAAATTCCGAGAGAACTGAGATAATCAAAGGTGCTCTTGGCTCTTCTTTCGCCGAGAGCGAGGTTGTATTCTTCTGTTCCTCTTTCATCACAATGCCCTTCAATCAGGACCTTGACAGTCGCAAATTTTTTAAGCCAGGCGGCCTCGGTTTCGAGGATGGGCTTCGCATCTTCGCGGATGAAATATTTGTCGTAGTCGAAATGGATCATCGCCAGCGGCTGCTCTTTGTTGATTTGCTCAAGGGATTTGCGCATGAAAATTTCTTCTTCGGATAACATAGGCTCTTTGACGGCGGGAGCTTCTTCGACTTTTTCAATCTTGGGCTGCTCTTTAGCTTGAGGCGGCGGTGGAACCTCTTTCACCTTTCCTTTGCAGGAAATAAGAAACATGAATGCCAAAAGACAGGCAAGGGTAATGATTATTAGTTTTTTCATTGAACCTCCTAGAGTTTTATTGCCACACACAGGCATTATGATTGCTACCAAATATATACAATTAAAGATTTTAGATGTCAACACCTATTTATCAAAATCTTTCCCAATTTTTTTAATTGGACCAATCCGGCAGCTTATTGTCTCCTTTAGATGTCAAGCAACGCAGGTTGGCTCCATCATAGTCAATGGCGTAGATTTGGATCGTCCCCGACAGGCTTGAAGAAAACGCAATATGGCGGCCATCCGGCGACCAGCAGGGAGATTCGTTCCTGGCTTTGCTTTCAGTGAGCTTCGTAATCTGGTTTGTCCGGAGGTTCAAGACATAGATATCGAAGATTTGGTCCACTCGGGAAACATAGGCAATTCTGTCGCCCGTGGGAGACCAGGCAGGAGCATCGTGATAGTCTCCTCCAAAACTGACTCTCCGGACGTTGGAGCCTTCGGCATCCATGATATAGATTTGGGGAGAACCTCCTCGGTCAGAAGTGAAGGCGATCTCTCGGCTAGTGGGAGACCAGGTAGGTGCAGTATCGATGGCTTTATTAAAAGTTAACCGCTTAATGTTCGTGCCATCAGCGTTGGCAACATAAATTTCCGCAGGTCCATCCATGGTGGAGCAAAAAGCTAATTTTTTGCCGTCGGGAGAAAAAGACGCGGAGAAATTAGTGCCCTGAGTGGCGATGGCGGAGATATTGCCCTCATACAGGCTTAACAGATATAAATCGGCATTTCCTTTTCGGTAAGAAGTGTAAACAATTTTTTTACTATCTGGAGACCAGGCAGGCATGTAGTCGGTCACTTTATTGAAAGTGATGCGGGTTTGATTTGCTCCGTCGTAATCCATCATGTAGAGCTCGTCGTTTCCGTCCCGGTTTGAGATAAAAGCAATCTTTGAATTAAAGAGAGGCCTTTCTCCGTAAACCTTCATGATTTCATCAGCCATTTTGTGGGCCACGAGCCTCAGAAGCTTTTTTTCAGACTGGTAGCGTTTTCCCACAATGAATCGTTCGCTTTTCACATCGTAGAGCTTGCCTTCAAAGAGAACCGCACCTCCTTCACTTTCGGATACTTCTCCTGCAAAAAGAATTTGGGCTTGGATGGATTCCCAATCCTTAAAAAAAATCTTCTCTGGGTTTAAAGGCCGGATATAGCTGTAATGAGCTTCAGGGAGTAGTTGGAAAATGCGGGTGTATTTCAGGTCGTTTTCAAGAACTTGGCGGATTTCTGCGGCTGCCTCTTTTAGAGCCGGAGAGGAAGAACGCGTGGTAAAATCCGGCAAAGCCAGAGGAATGGCCGGCATTCCTTCTTTGATCGTGATTACCACTTCTTGTTGGGAGAAGAAGGTCCACGCTGCTCCTAAGAATAAAATTCCGAAAAAAACGGTTTTTTTAGCCTTGCTTTTCATTTTGAATGCTCGAAGATTAAATGAATGACCAGAAAATCTTCCTCATAGTCTTTGGGAAGAGGGGGAAAAGGAGCCGCCGAGGCAATGGCGCGGAGCGCAGATAAATCCAAAGACTTTATTCCGCTGGATTGTTCCACTTCAGGGGTGGATATTCGGCCATCTTTATAGATTTTAAAATAGAGAGTTGTCTGAAAATTTCCTCTGACACCGGGGTCGACGAGAGAAGTGAACCAGCTAGCTGAGATCCTGCCGATGATGATTTGGAGATAATAAGTGTAGGGGAAATTGGAGAGGCCGATTTGGGAGGAATAATCGGTGCCAAAGCCTGAGCCACCCCCCGCTCCTCCGCCCACTCCGATTCTCAAGCCTGAACCAACTCCAGTGCCAGAGCCTGTCTCTGCGCTCGTTTCACTCTTGGTTTGGGTTGACGCTTCAGGGCTCTTGTCTTGTTTAGTGATGACTGCCTTTTTTTCTTTGGGAGGAGTTTTCTCTTTCTTGGGTTTATCGACAGGATGCCTCAAGGAAGACTTGGGTTGTTCCTGGAGTTTTTGAGGTGTTGTCAAATCTCTCAATGTTTCTTTCTTTGTGGGAGGAGGCTCGGCTGGCTTTTTTGCTCCACCCCCGCCTCCAACTCCTCCTCCGCCCGGGAAGCCTCCCAAGTTAAGGCTGACATAATGAATGACTCCTTTGGGGGAAGATTTGGGCAAAGATGGAGACACCACGATCAGCAAAAATAACGCCAGATGAGCCGCAAGGGAAGAAATCATCGCTCTTTTGAAGGTTTTATTGTCTCTCCAAAATTTGGGGATCATTTTCTCTTCTCTTTAACTTCTTTAGGCTCTGTGACGAGGCCAATGACCTCGACGCCGATTTTCTTTGCGATGTCGAGAATGTCAATCACAAACCCATAAGGCAGCTCTTTATCGGCTTTAAGGTAAACGATTTTTTTCGACTTTCCATAGAAATATTCGGTTAATTTTCTTTCTAAGAGCTGGATGTTGATCACTGTCTCTCCGATATAAATCAACTTATCATGAGTGATGGTCAGAGTTAGTCCTGGCTCGGCTGGTGCCGATTCTGTTTCAGCTTGAGGCAGATTGATACCGATTCCGGATTGCATCATCGGTGCTGTGACCATAAAGATGACCAAGAGCACAAGCATCACGTCGACAAAAGGAGTTACATTGATTTCAGACAGAGAAGTCCCGATCCGCCTTTTTCCGAGGGAGTTGAGGTTCGTTGTTTTAAGGGCCATAAAGTCTTTCTGCGATGCTCAAAAACTCTAAAGAAAAATCTTCCATTTCGGTAATCACATCTTTGATACGGTTGAGGAAATAATTATAAGCGATGACTGCCGGGACCGCCGCGAAGAGCCCTACGGCTGTGGCGATCAGAGCCTCAGCAATTCCAGGAGCGACTGTCACTAGGCTGGCTGAGCGGACGACTCCAATTTTATGAAAAGAATCCATGATTCCCCAGACCGTCCCAAAGAGTCCGATGAAAGGAGTCACGCTTCCGGTTGTGGCCAAGAAGCTCATCATCCTTTCCATTTTAGAGATTTCAGCGTTGGAAGCTTTGGTCAGAACCCGGCTTAAGCTCTCAAGCTTGGCTGGAGCGGGAGCGGATTCGGGGTTGGATTTGCTCCAATAGGCAAACTCTTTGTAACCTGATTGGAAGAGGGCAGCCAAAGGACTCGCCTGGAATTTTCTGGCCGCTTCATTGACTTCGGATAAGTTCCTGCTTTTTCGGAAAGTATTCAGAAATCTTTGCGATTGAGAAGCTGCAGTTTTTAAGGTCTTTCTCTTGAAGAAAATAATTGCCCAGGAAAAAACAGAAAAAAAGATGAGAATCAAGAGGACGATTTTGACGACCCAACTTGCTCCGGCGATGAGTTCTAAAATATTCATCTTATCCGTCCCAAAAGTAACACAGGAAGCCTTCTCTGTCAATTAACCCAGATCTCATTAGCCAATTTCATTATAAACCCGAGAGGCGAAAAAGACCAGCGGCCCTTTACAACTAGAAGCATCTCAGATTCCGTGATAAAGGGGCGTTGAAAAGGGCTGCAACGACCATGTGATATGACAGAACCGGAATAGCTTCGCTCCCGTTCAGGTTTTTCACGCCGTTCCCTCACCGTCCTTCTAGGCACCTACGGAACTCGCGGGGCTCAGACCAGGTCATTTGAAGGCACGCTGCGTTTTCCCCAGCGAGGAAAACTTGCTCGCCTCGAGGCTCCGCTCCCCTTCTCCCTTCGGTCGAGGAACCATGCCCGCTCCGCCTCTTCACACGGCCTTTTTCATGACCTGGTCCTCGCCCATCCATCTAGGTTCCCTCGAAGGAGACCGATCTGTTCAATGAACAGGTCGGTCGGGGGTTCCAAGGGGGCATGTCCCTTCTCGGGCGAACAATCCGCCCTGCGACCGAGGGGTCATACCCCCTCGGCTCCCCCCGATCTGATAGGACAGATCGGCGAGGACGGACGGGGAAATGCCGGGACAGGTCCCGTCCGTCCTAAAGTTCTAGGCCGCCGATCGGAGCGGGCAGCAAAGCCCTTTTCAAGGCCCCTATTAAATAATCACAGAAAAAAAGATGCTTCCCTGACGACGGTATCAGGAGATTAGATTTTTTAATATTTCAAGAGCCACATGCTTGGCTTGCACTCCGGTCTGTTTAGAAGGGCCAACGCAGGAAGGGCAGCCTTCATGACAGGGGCAGGCTTGGATTGTCTTCAAGCATTGTTCAAGGAGTGTTTTTCCCAACTCAAAAAGGGCAGGGCTCAAACCGATTCCTCCAGGGTAGTTGTCGTAAATGAAGATATTAGGCTCAAATTCCACATCCGAAAAAATCGGCTGTTGCTGGCGTTGCTGATGGAGAGGAGCTTTCGCAGGAAGGTCCCGCGGAGGGATCGACTCGCCCGTAGAATTGTCTCCGATGGAAACTCCGATATCGTGAAGGTCGCACATCAAGAACAGCGGAGAGACGTGATGAATGAGATAAGCTAGGCCGAACAGCCCGTTAATTTTTTGTTCGGAGGGGAAAGGGAGGGAATGGAAGAGTGAAGAGGGGATGGTCAACCAGTACGCCATGGTATGCATCTCATTTTGAGGAAGGCTCAAATCTCCAGCTCCCAAGTTCTCCATCGTATGGAATTTGATTTTCTTAAACCCCACCACTTGTGTTGCCACATGAACTTCTCCGTGAGAGATTACAGAGGGCTCCAGATTTTTCTTGTCGAATCGGTCTAAAATTTTGATCTTGGTGTAGTCGATGGCATCCGTAAAATAGTCGACATCCGTTTTTGTTACATAGGCTTTGCGTTGCTCATAATCGAGTTTGTCCACAAAATATTGTTCTCCCTCACAGAGGTAGATGGCTTTAGGATGGAGTGTCGTCAAAGCTGAGGAGAAATCCACTTCAGCAATGGCTTTGGATTTTTCGCTGGTGTTGACCACAACAAAATTGTCAGAGCTGATACTCCTCAGGCTGACCCCATCAGCAGGATAGGCTTCGGAGGTCCAGAACCATTTGTCTTGGGAATGGTGAACTAGCTTTTCTTCTTCCAGGAATTTGAGGATTTCTTGGATTTCCATCGTACCGAATTTTTCTCCATCCTGAAAGGACAGTTCAAAAGCGGCGCATTCAATATGGTTGACCAGGATGGAAAGGTTGTCCGGATTGATCAGCGCCCTTTCGGGGCTTCTAGAGAAGAAATAATCCGGGTGATTGATGATGAATTGATCCAGAGGAGAGCTTGAAGCCACGAGCACGGCCGCAGATTTCCCCGTTTTCCGCCCTGCCCGGCCAGCCCGTTGCCAGGTGCTAGCAATCGTCCCCGGATAGCCGGCTAGAACAGCCACATCCAAGCTTCCAACATCAATCCCCAGCTCTAGGGCATTGGTTGAGACCACACCCAGAATTTTTCCCTCCCTCAAACCTCTTTCGATCTCTCTCCTTTTTAAGGGGAGATACCCTCCTCTGTAGCCTCGGATAAGTCCTTCGTCTTTGACTGTTTTTTCAATATCTTCTTTGAGGTAAGTGACAAGCACTTCAGTGATCAGCCGGCTTTGGGCAAAGAGGATGGTTTGAAGGTTATGGTGAAGGAAAACAGTGGCCACTGTTCGCGATTCGTTCACGTAGGAGCGTCGGATGCCCAGATATTCATTAACCACAGGGGGGGTGTAAAAAATGAAAAATTTTTCTCCGCGGGGGGCTCCGTTGTCATCGATCAAGGTAACAGGCTCCTCGATCATCTTTTCAGCAAACTCGAGGGGGTTGGCGATGGTTGCGGTGCAGAGGATAAATTGAGGGTGAGAGCCGTAAAAATTGGCAATCCTTTTCAGCCTGCGCAGCACATTCGCCAGGTGGCTGCCGAAGATTCCACGATAATTGTGGAGCTCGTCGATAATGATGTACTTTAAATTTTCAAAGAGTTTAATCCACTTGGTGTGATGCGGAAGAATTCCGGTGTGAAGCATGTCAGGATTGGTGAGGACAATGTGTCCCTGAGCCCTGATGGCTTTTCGAGCATCCTGGGGAGTATCGCCATCATAGGTAAAAATTCTGACCTCTTCGGGAAGAAGCTCTATAATCTCATCCAGCTCAGCCTTTTGGTCTTGGGAGAGAGCTTTGGTCGGAAAAAGATAGATGGCGCGGCTCGAGGAGTCTTGAAGAATCGTATTGAGAACAGGAAGGTTATAGCAGAGCGTTTTTCCCGAGGCAGTGGGAGTAACAACCACAATATTCTTTCCGGATTGAAGGGCTTCCCAGGAACTGTATTGATGAGTGTAGAGCCTTTCGAATCCCTTTTGTTTTAAGGCTTTGATGAGAGCAGGATGGACATCAGGCGGATACTCCTGGTAACGACCTTCTTGGGGCGGGAGGTGTTTGATCGCCCGGATCGAATCCTGCTTAAGTCCAATTTCTTTTAATAGCTCTAGGGATTTAAGAAGATTTTCTTCTCTTTCCATTGTTCATCCTTTTATTGTTAATCATCGTATCTTATTAGTGGAAATTGGTCAATCCAAAGCGATCATATCTCCAATTCCGTGAGAACCTAAGATTTCCATTGGGGTGGCGCGGCGCAGGGGCTCCTCGCCCGCCTTCGCTCCCAGTAAGAAAGTCTATCTCGTCTCTCTCGTCTTTCTGGTCTGTCTAGTCAAAGAAAAAATACGTTTCTCGAACGAGATAGACGAGAAAGACCAGACAGACGAAGATTGCCGGGACAGGACCCGTCCTTTCTAAACTTCTTGGCCGCCGATCGGAGCGGGGAGCCCAGCCCTTTTCAAAGTCCCTATTCAATCATCACAGAATTTGGGATGCTTACTTCTTATTTCGTTCTTTTAGGAGGATGATATAATAGAGCCATGCTGGAAGAGATCAGGGTTAAAAAGGCGGCTCAGCACAATCTCAAAAACATTGATGTCAATCTGCCGCGGAACAAGCTAATCGTGGTCACAGGGCCAAGCGGTTCTGGGAAGTCTTCCCTTGCATTTGATACCCTTTATGCGGAGGGGCAAAGGCGATATATCGAATGCCTTTCAGCCTATGCCCGGCAGTACATCGAGCAGCTCGAAAAACCAGAAGTTGAATCGATTCAGGGTATTTCTCCTTCTATTTCAATCGACCAAAAAACCATTTCTTCAAATCCCCGCTCCATTGTAGGTACCATCACCGAAATATATGACCTTCTTCGGCTTCTTTTTGCCCGGGTGGGAACTCCACACTGTCCTCGCTGTGGGAGAAAAGTAAGCTCTCAAACTGCTCAGCAGATCTTGAGTAGAATTTTCGATGCTTCTTTGGACGAGAAGATAAAAATTTTTTCACCTTCGGTCAAAGGGCGAAAAGGGGAATACCACCGTCTTTTTGAAAAATTGAGGAAGAAGGGTTTCCTCCGCCTCCGCGTGGACGGCCGACTCCGAGAAGCCGATGAAGAGATAGTCCTGGAAAAAACAAAAAAGCACAATGTGGAAGTACTGGTGGATGAAATAAGGGTTTCCCTAGAATCTGAGAGAAGGCTAAAAGAAGCTGTTGAAAGAGCTCTAGAGCTTTCTGGGGGGGAAGTCTTATTGATCAAAGAGGATGGCAAAGAAGTTTATTATTCATTGAAATTGCTTTGCCCCTACTGTGAGGTCAGTCTTCCGGAGCTTGAGCCGCGAAATTTTTCATTCAACAGCCCTTACGGTGCTTGCCGCCGCTGCCACGGCATTGGTTTCCAGACTACACTCAACGAATGGGGAGAGCTGGAAGTCACAGATGATGTCTGTCCTGTTTGCAAAGGAACCAGGCTGCGGGAAGAGAGCTTGGCTGTCAAGGTGAGCGATAAAAGCATCTATGAGCTTAGCAGTCTGCCTGTCAGTCAGTTGCTCCAGGAAATCGCATCTTTTAAATTTACAGCCTCCCAAGAATTGATTGCCTCAAGAATTCAAAAAGAGATCGCCGACCGCCTGAAAATCATGGTCGAGTTGGGAATGCCTTACATCCAGTTGAACCGGATGACATCTTCGCTTTCAGGGGGAGAGGCACAGAGGGTGAGGCTTGCGGCTCAGATAGGCGCTCGCCTGAGGGGTGTCCTCTATGTGTTGGATGAGCCCACGATCGGCCTCCACCAGAGGGATAATAAGAGATTAATATCACTCCTCAGGGATATTCGAGATGATGGGAATTCGATCATTGTGGTTGAGCATGATGAGCAGACAATCCGCGCTGCCGACTTCATCCTGGATTTAGGACCGGGAGCAGGAGAAGAGGGAGGAAGAAAGGTTGCAGAGGGAAGCCTGAACCAAATTCTGGCTTCTTCTCATTCTTTGACCTCTCAGTATTTGAGGGGTGAAAAAAGCATTCCTGTACCTCTCGCCAGGAAAAAACCAAAGGGCTGGCTGACTGTATTAAAGGCAAGAGAACATAACTTGAAGAATATTGATGCTCGCCTGCCTCTCTCAGTCATTACCGCCATCACCGGCGTTTCAGGTTCAGGGAAGAGCACACTCATCTACGATATCCTTTATAAAAACCTGTTGAACCTGTTTTATAAGGCCAAACAAAGAGTGGGAGATTTTGACGGGATGGAAGGAGTTGATCAGATTAACAAGGTGATTTCTGTGGACCAGAAGCCGATTGGCCGCACTCCGCGCTCCAACCCTGCCACCTACACCGGCCTCTTTACACCTCTCCGGCAGCTTTTCGCCCTCATGCCTGAGTCGAGGATGAGGGGCTATTCCTCCAGCCGTTTCAGTTTTAACCTTCAAGGTGGTCGCTGTGAGGAATGCCAAGGAGCCGGAGTCAAGAAAATTGAGATGCACTTTTTACCCGATGTCTTTGTGACCTGTGATCGATGCGGCGGAAAAAGATACAATAAAGAGACTCTTTCTGTGACTTATAAAGGCAAAAATATTGCCGATTATTTGGCCATGACCGTGGATGAAGCCTATGAGTATCTCAAATCTCACCCTGTGCTCAAGAGGAAGCTCGCCACTCTCAAGAAAGTTGGCTTAGGCTATATCCGCCTGGGACAGCCGGCTCCGACATTGTCGGGAGGAGAAGCACAGCGGATTAAATTGACAAAGGAGCTGGGGCGAAAAAATACGGGCCGAACCCTCTATCTTCTTGACGAGCCCACCACTGGACTTCATTTTGATGATGTTCGAAAACTTTTGGAGCTCGTTTCAGAGCTTGTAATATTGGGAAACACGGTGATCATCATCGAACACAATCTTGAAGTTATCAAGTATTCGGATTATATTATTGATCTAGGGCCGGAAGGGGGCGAAGAAGGGGGCTGGATTGTGGCTCAGGGGACTCCGGAAGAAGTGGCTCTGGTTCCGAATTCACACACAGGCCAATTTTTGAAGAAAGCTTTGGCGAAGGCGCAGGGAAGGTACTCGGAGAGAAGAAGCAATGGCTTTTAAGGATATAGCTGGCAACAGCCACGTTAAGAAGGTTCTGAGGATCGCCCTCAAGAAAAAAAGAATTCCCAATTCGCTGCTTTTCTCCGGGCCGGATGGCGTGGGGAAAAGAGATATGGCCGTGGCCCTGGCCAAAGCCATGAACTGCCTCAAGAAGGGGGACGACGCTTGCGAAAGCTGCACGGTCTGTAGAGCCATCCAGGGAAGGCGGTTTCCTGATGTCCTTGAGATTGAATCCAGCGGAGATGTCATCAAAATCGAACAGATGAGGGAGGTGAAACAGCTTGCCTATTTGATGCCAATGGTCGGCAAGAAGAGAATTTTTATCGTGGATGACGCCGAGAAAATGTCCGAGGAAGCCGCCAACTCTCTTTTGAAAATTTTGGAAGAACCCCCTCTTTTTTCCCACATCATTCTCATCACTCAAAATCCTTTCCTGATGCTGGAGACGATTAAGTCCAGATGCCAGGTGCTGAACTTTTCACGCATCTCGAGGGGGGAAATTGAAAGAATTTTGATCGAAAGAGGAGATCCAGAGGAAAAAGCCAAAATTATTGCACTTCTTGCCCGGGGTAATCTGGAGCAGGCTTCGAGTTTGAATTGGGAAGAAGTTCAAACGAAAAGAGAGCAAGCATGGCAATTCTTGCTTTCTCTCCTGAAAAAGGAAGAGACCTCTCGATTTTTGAAAAGCTATGGGTATTCCCAGCGATCTGTAGTGAGAGAGGATTTGGAACAGACCCTTGAGATTTTTTCCTCGTTTTGTCGGGACTTCGTTCTCATCAAAGAAAGAGGCGACAGAAACCTCCTTCTGAATCCTGATTTTGAGGAAGAGATACGACGCGCAGAAGAGTTGCTCAGTCTGGAACAATCCCTCGGTTGCCTGGTTGCGGTGGATGCTGTCTTGAGCGGCCTATCCCGAAACCTGAATTTGAGCTTGCTTCTCAGTTCCTTTTTATCTTATTTTATGGAAAGGGAATATGTCTGAGATTATTTGTCTGCTTTCTGAGCGCACGAGTAAAATTGTGCGGGCCAAAAAGGGCGAGGAGGATTTAACGAAGGGAGACGCATGCATCGTCGAATCCGAGTTGGGTGGGGATTTAGCGGTTGTCATTGATGTGGGGAGCGAGATTTGCGAGCATCGCAAATCCTCGGAAGCGGCTGTGAAAGTCATCCGGAAAGCCACGGAGGAGGATAAGAGAAAGTTTGAGTGGCTCAAAGAAAAAGAGAAGAAAGCCTTTGAGTTCTGCCTGCAAAGGATCAAGGTCAGAAATTTACCCATGAAGCTGGTGGCAGTTCGATATTTTTTTAACGAAAAAAAGGGGATCTTCTATTACACCGCCGATGGCCGCATCGACTTCAGGCAGCTTGTGAAAGATCTGGCCAAAGAGCTGAAAATGAGGATTGAAATGCGGCAGGTCGGAGTGCGGGATGAAGCCAAAATGATTGGGGGTCTTGGAGTTTGTGGCCGGCTCCTGTGTTGTTTTAGTTTTATGAAAACATTTGAGCCGGTAACTATTCAGAAGGCAAGAAAACAGCAAATTGTGATCAACCCCACCAAGATTTCAGGATTGTGCGGCCGTTTGATGTGCTGCCTGGCCTTCGAAGAAGAAAGCCGAGGCCGGATGTACATCGAAGAAGATAGGGTGATAGAAGATTAATCTTAAATGACCTCTTCCATCTTGTGAGGATCAAGATGAGGGGATATCCAGGTATGGCCTTGCTCCCCTTCAGGTTTTTAACGCCGTTCCCTCACTCCTCTTCTCGGCACCTGCGGAACTTGCAGGGCTCGCACCAGGTCATTTGAAGGTACGCTGCGTTCCCGGTAGCCGCAACCTTTAGGTTGCGCTTTGTAAGACGCAGGCTAAAGCCTGCGGCTACCCGGTCGAGGAACCATGCCCGCTCCGCCTCTTCACACGTCCTTTTTCATGACCTGGTCCTCGCCCATCCATTCGGGTTCCCTCGAAGGACGACCGATCTGTTCGTAAGAACAGGTCGGTCGGGGGTTCCAAGGGGGTATGCCCCATTGGTCGCAGGACGCAAGTCCGAGAAGGGGAGGCAGGGAGCGAAGCGCCCGTTGGAAGGGGTCTTCCCCTCCAAGGAGGGTCGGGGAAGGCTAAAGCTTCAATGGTCGCTTCAGCCATTCCTGGATATCCAGTTTTGATGTTTTAATGAACACCTTATTAAGATAGAATGACTAGGAATTATTTCAAATTTTAATCTGCTAGCTTGTACTTTAAAAATTAATTGGGGGAGTAAAGGAAAGTAAAGCTTGTTTAAGAGTATTTAGGAGAGAAAATCAGAAAAGCAGGCTTAAGGCTTTATTCGGTCTTTGAGATTTTGAATTGAACTCTACTGGAAACGGCAATGAGTGTACCTTTAGGCGAGAAAGCTTTGACTTGCCAGGAATACTTTTCTCCGGTTATCATGAGTTTTGTAACTTCTTCGGGGAGAGAGATCTTATTCTCTTTGGTTGAAGCCGACCAGAGAAGTTTTTGATTGTAGATGTAGATTTTGTATTCCAGATCGTCCCCAAGCTTTTTCCATTCAAAATAAGAGGGGACTGATTTAATATCAATAATAGGCGAGATGAGGGTGATCGCTCCTCCTCTCACCGTGTCTTCTTCATTGATGTAGAACTGAGGGGATGTTCCTCTATAGTGGGGAAGGACACCAAAGACAACAACGGCCACAAGGGCCACAGCGGCTGCGGTAGCAGCCCATTGCCGAGGTGTAAAGAAAGACCAGGCTTTCTCAAGCCAGGCCGCGCCTTTGGCTTCCTCCACAACGTATTCATCTCGGAAAATTCTCGCGCCTTTGGCTTTGATGACTTGAATCATCTCATCGCGGGCAACAACTTTTTCAAAGCACTGGGAACAGTTGAAATAGTGCTCCTCGAATTCCTCCTTTTCTGCCTCGGCTAAATTATTCAGGAGATAATTATCAATGGCGTCTTCAAACTTACATTTTTTCATGGCTGCTACCTTTCATTTTTCTTCAACAATTTAGTCGCAGAGAGTACGAAAAAATGGAAAAAATTCATTCTTTTAGCATCTTTTTTAAGAGTTTTTGGGCATAATTCACCCGCTCGCTCACTTTTCGAGGGGAAATTCCCAGCTGTTGAGCCACTTCTTCCCTTGAAAGTTCTTTATAATAATATAAATATAAAACTTCTTTAAACTTTGGCTTCAATTGGTTTATACGGCTTGCAATCCTTTCTGCCCTTTCTTCATCTTCAACTGTTTCAGAGGGATCAGGCAGGATAGCTGGCTCTGGAGCATGCTTCAAGACTTTGGTCTTTTGCCGGATATAATCGATAATTCGTCGGCTGGTAATAGTATAAATGAACGTCCCTATGGAGGATTCAGCCCTGAATTCCCCACTTTTTACTTTTTCAATGACATTAGTGATAATTTCGTTGACAACATCTTCCCAATCAGGATTATAGTTGCCGATGGATTTTCTGACTTTAAAACTGACGATAGACCTGTATTTAAGGATAACTTCATCTAAATCAAGATTTTTATCCTTCTCGATCACGGCTTAATTATAGCCTCGGCAAAAGGTATTGACAAGACAATATTTTGTCAATTTTTGGCATCGAGCTCCGACTAATATAGTGTTTTTGAGAGGAAAAGGAAGGAATGAGTAAACAACAAAAAATGGCAGTACGAAACAAAATTTTTGTCATTGAAGATGAAAGAAACTTTTATTTTTTAGTTGAGCAGAGGCTGAAACAAGAAGGGTACGAGGTGTTGGATACATTTGGCTATAGTTTAAGAAAAAATGAGCATCAAGAATCCTTGAGCTATGTCCATGCCTAGCCGAGGGATTCCAGGGAGGCTTTATTAAGGCTTTAAAAGAAGGGCATCTATAGCCTTGCCTTCAAAAAAATTCAATTTTTTCAAGCGAAAAACGACTAATATTTTGCTACATCTTAATAGGAAGGCGTACTATATGGAAGAAAGGATGAAAGGCTCGATAGACATGAAAGCCCACCCCGAACAAAAAAATGTGCTCCTCATCGAGGATGAATACGGAAGACACAGTCCCTTTTATCAGTATTTGACCCCTAGGGAATATGATTTTTTGTGTGCTCCAGCCAAAAAAGAGGATTTCCTTTTTTCAACAGAGAAAAACCTGGATGCTCTTCTCCCCCCTCGTTATCTCACCTGGGAAATGCAGATCCAGAAACTCAAAAAGATGATTTCAGCCAAGGAATTTTTGAAGGATTTGGGCTTCCAGTACAAAAAAATCTTTAAGCAGCAGGTTTGCGCCCGAGGCGAAAACGCTTTGGAGAAGGAGATGTTTTTCAATTCTAATCTTCTCTATTTTATCGCTGCCACAGATAACAATGAAGACACTTTAGGCCATTCGCTGCTCGTGGCCCGCTATACCTTGCTCCTGAGCAAAGAGCTTGGACTTGAAAACAAAAAGTTCTTAGGCGACATTGAGCGCGGGGCTTTGCTTCATGATATAGGGAAAACAGGCATTCCCGAGGCCATCCTAAGAAAACCTGGGTCCTTGACATTCGCCGAGAAAGAGGTTGTGAAGGATCATCCTCTTTTTGGGTTTGAAATGATTGAGGAGTTTGATTTCTTAAAGAAGGCGGGTAAAGTTGTGCTGTTTCACCATGAGCATTATAACGGCAAGGGATACCCTTATAGCCTAGTCGGCGAGGAAATTCCATTGGAAGCCCGAATTTTTGCATTGGCCGATACACTGGATGCCATCACTTCGGACAGGCCTTACCGGGAAGGAAGGGGTTTTAGAGAAGCCATCCGTGAAATAGAAAAGCATAGCAACAGCCAATTTGATCCCCTTGTAGTGGAGGCTTTTCTTTCCATCCCCAAACCGAGATGGGAGCAGGCTAAAGTAGAAGCTGAAAGCTCCCTTTGTTTTCCCACCATTCATTAAGAATTTTCCAGCCCATTTTTGATTCTATCGATGGCTTTCGCATACAACTCCGCTGTATGGAAAACTTGGAAGAAGGGGGCATCCTTTTTTGAATGGGATTTAAACTGGAAGATGCAGCCCGGACAATCGGTTGCGATTAGGCACACGTTCTGTTCTAAAATTTTCTGTTTTTTCTTTTCCCAGAGGTGCTCTGAAATCTCGGGATTTTTTAGGGAAAAGACTCCGCAAAAACCGCAGCAGGCTAGCGGCTCTTTTTCTTCTTTAAAATCATAGCCGAGCGCTTGGAGTAATTTTTGAGGGACGCCCCTTA
>Ga0315280_10000780_pt1 | contig 57794 bp, 59 predicted proteins | sample YL17G06_40_MG_FD_203697 | JGI IMG/M metagenome (GOLD analysis project Ga0315280, IMG submission 203697) | Sediment microbial communities from Yellowstone Lake, YNP, Wyoming, USA - YL17G06_40 | ecosystem: Environmental > Aquatic > Freshwater > Lake > Sediment | place: USA: Wyoming | collected... | reverse complement strand
TAGGACCAGACGCGGATACGAGCCTTTCGAACTCCAGACCAGTTATCACATTCCTAAACTTTCCATAGCCGTATTCTGGCTTCTGGCGGGCATCAAATAAATCAAAACCCGTAGCAACGACAATTGCACCGACATCCAATTCAACAATCTCCTCTTTCATATCAAAATCTATTGCGTCTCTCTCACAAGCCTGTTTACACAGCAGAGTGTCTCCACACTTTCCTACTCTAAGGGTTAGGCATTGCACTGGGTCCACAGTATACTTTAAAGGCACAGCTTGCGGAAACGGCACATAAATCGCACTTCTCTTTCCAACTCCGACATCAAACTCATTAGGTATCCTACCCTTCAGCCTACATACCTCTGCACACAAACCGCAGCCAATGCATTTTTCTTCATCGACGTATCTAGGCTTCCTTTTCACTTTCACCTTAAAATTACCAATGTATCCTTCAACATTGGTGACCTCTGAATATGTGAGAAGCTCAATGTTTGGATGTCTAGCTACATCGACCATCTTAGGGGTCAAAATACATGAGGAGCAATCCAATGTTGGGAACGTTTTGTCAAGCTGAGCCATTCTACCACCAAGGCTCGGACTCTCCTCGACGAGGTAAACACTAAATCCTTTGTCTGCGATTTCTAGGGCAACTTGAATGCCAGCAATACCGCCACCGACAACAAGCGCTTTAGGTATCACACTGACTTCTTTTTTCTCTAGAGGTTCTAAGAATGCCGCCCTAGCTACAGCTCCAGATATTAAAGCACGTGCTTTCTCGGTAGCCTTCTTCTTGTCCTCGTGAACCCATGAACATTGCTCCCTAATGTTGACCATTTCAAAACAATAGGGGTTCAAACCTGTTTCTTCAAGAACAGCCCTAAAAGTGGGTTCATGCATCCTAGGCGAACAAGATGCGACAACGACTCTGTCCAAACCCAACTCTTTAATATCATTCTTTATGAGCCCTTGACCGGGATCAGAGCACATGTACTTATAGAATCTACTGACGGCTACATTTGGCAGAGATTTTGCATACTCTACCACACTCTCTACGTCTACCGTGGCTGCAATGTTGACCCCACACTCACACACGTACACACCAATCTTCAAAGTCATTTCCTGCTAGTCACATTTCCCCTTGGATGTTCTTGAGCTGTTTATATGAGAAGACTGGTCCGTCTTTACACACGTATAGATTGCCAATGTTACATCTTCCGCATTTACCTATTCCACATTTCATTCTCATCTCGAGTGTAGTAAATATCTGTTCTTCGGTAAATCCCAATTTCAATAGGTTTTGGATCACAAACTTGATCATAATTTGGGGACCGCAGGTAACTGCAATAGTATTCTTTGGAGATGGCTTAACCTGTAATAGATTATCTGGTACGAAACCCACGAATTTATCCCAGCCTTCTTCCTTTACATCGATTGAGAGATGAACACCTAGATCATCGCGTTTCTCTAGCTCAGAGAGTTCTTTCTTGAAACAAAGATCTTTGGATGCTCTAGCACCATAAATCACATCCATCCTGCCGTATTTTTTCCTATTGTCAACCATATAGTTAATCAAGGAGCGAAGGGGTGCCTGTCCTATTCCACCACCAATGAAAACCATGTTTTTGCCCTGCCAAGCATCAACATCAAAAGAGTTTCCGTAAGGTCCTCTTACCCCCAGCGCATCACCCGGTTCACATTCATGCAAAGCAGAGGTCACCTTCCCGAGTTTCATAACACTTACCTCAATGTACCCTTTTTGCGTCGGGGATGATGAGATTGCAAAGAAACATTCTCCTACCCCAAACAAGCTCACCATTACACACTGACCAGGTAAATAGGAAAAGCGTTTTCGGAGATCTTCCTTTTGAAGTACCAACTTGAGTGTCTTGATCGGTCTTTCGCCTGCAACCTCTACCCTTATCTCGTCGATAGCTGCCAACAAGGGTTGATAAGGATTGACATTCATATCTTAGCCTCCCCTGCTTTATTGATCACATCAATTATGTCTATGTTTACAGGACAATTTTCTATACATCTGCCACATCCAACGCACGCAGTGACTCCATAATTCTTTGGGCAATAATTGTACTTATGATAAACCCTGTTTCTCATTCTATTCACCCTCTCTGGTCTTGGGTTATAACCTGAAGCTTGGAGCGTATACTCAGGATACATGCAGGAATCCCAAACACGCACCCTTGCACCCGTTGCTAGTGCGGTTTCATCCTGAATGTCAAAACAATGACACGTTGGACACAGGTAGGTACAAACTCCACAACCCAAACATTTCATAGCAATTGTTTTCCAAAGACTATTCTCAAACATCTTGTCTAGCTTATTGACCATGCCCTCTATGTTCATATTACGAGTGATAGCGGCAATTGCCTTTTCTTCTACATGTTTCTTGTTATTTTCATCTTCTGCCTTAGCGGATCTAAGTAGTTCTTTCATGCTTGCTATCAAGTGTTTACCTCTATCGCTTCTTACTTCAACATAATATTTCTCACCAATATCTGTAAGTAGAACGTCCACGTTCTCTGCAGAAGCAGGTCCATCCTTAAACGAGGTGCAGAAGCAGTTCACCCCTGGCTGGGTGCAACTTAATCCAACAAGAACGGTATTTTTTCTCCTCGTTAAGTAGTAGGGGTCCTCATAGTCACCCTTGAATACTTGGTCTAGAATAGTGAAGCTTTTCGCGTCACATGGCCGTATTCCAAATATGACTGTTCTCTCGTTGGCGATATCCACAGGGTCAATTTTCACGCTTCTTCCCAGTGAGAACTTGAACAATGTTTCCGTCTGATTGAATAAAAGTGTCTTGGGCGGCACTGTGGAGTTGGTGAAAGTAAAATCTAATTCTGAAGGATCTTTGATTTGTTTGAATAAGGTAACGCCATCATCGTCAATTGGACCAAAAACCCGATATTCAGCTAGCATCCCATTTATGAGCCTACGGATTTCAAGTTTTGGTAAGACTAGTTTTTCCATGGTTGTCACTTTTACATTATGAATTCCTCCGGATCCTCAGGGCTAAATATTGCTGAAAGTGGCTTTATGTCAAGACTCAATCCGGCGGTGTAGCTAAACATCTCTTTAACATCCTTCTGAAGTTTTTTATTCAGCTCAGTTAGCGGAATACCCATTGGGCATACACGTTCACATTCGCCGCACCCTATACATCTACCTGCGAGATGATATGCACGCATAATATTCCAAGCAGCGTTTTCTGATAGATTCGTCGATCGCCGAACCCACTGGGGGGAAAGTTGATCTACCATACATTCTTTGCAGTAGCACATTGGGCAAACATCACGACAAGCATAGCAGCGAATACATCGCTCAAATTGTTTTTTCCAGTAGTCCCATTTCTCCCCCAAGGATCTTTCCTCAAAAGCTTTTACCTCTTCATAATCCTCTTTTTCTGTGCTAAGTATTTCATCGCCGAGAAGTACATCATATAGGACAGGAGTTGGGTTCTCGCAATGTTTACACTTATCAAAAGTTAATTCTTCCTTAGGAATATCATAGGTAGCGCCATCTATGGAAAATATAAACTTGCCATTCTCCTCTTTAACATCGACATTTTTTCCTTGATGTGGAAACCTTGCCTTGATTTTCCTTGGGTCAATCACGCCTGTGCAGGGCACGCCTATTAACACTACATGCTCCCGTTTCATACCCTTCTCCTGTATGATCTGTACTGCGGCCTTAGAGTCACACCCCTTTACGACAATCCCGATCTTGCGCACGTCTTCTTTTTCGTCTTTTCGAAGCGGGAGCTTCTCTTCTAGCATAGGATAGATTGCCAAGTTGTTTACGCACAATGGAGAAAAGATGAATTTGTCTGCATCCTCTGGAGTGAATGCGAAGGATGGTGAGACTCGGAACCCGTAGGTGCCCTTTTCATAGCCCACTACATACTTTACATCCTCTTTAGCCAGCATCTCCTTTACAGTTTCACGTAGCTTATCTAAGTTCACCATTCGTTACTCCTTCTGAAATGCTGCATCGGTCCGATTTGTTTCACGTCCTCAGTAACAGTCTTGATTACATCTGCAAACTTGTTTCCTTCAGCTGCAGATACCCAGGCCATCCTTACCCTCCTTGAATCTATACCAATATATTCCAGCAACTTCTTCAAAATGGCCATCCTCCTTCGAGCAAAATAATTGCCTTGCACATAATGACAGTCACCAGGATGGCAGCCACCAATAAGAACTCCATCTGCGCCTTGCTGCAAGGCATTTACCACAAACATAGGGTTAACTCTCCCCGAGCACATCACCCGGATCACCTTCACATTTGGCGGATACTTGAGCCTACTTGTTCCGGCAAGGTCTGCACCAGCATATGAACACCAATTACAGAGAAAAGCCACAATATTTGGCTCAAACTCAGTCATAGTTTATGACTCCTGAGCCCGCGCGTAATACATTCCCTTTAAGAAACTGAGAATAAGCGGTGATCCCGACTTTAAAGTATCCCGGTGCAGCTTCTTTCGCCCAAGTTTGTCTTCTTGTGTAACGCCTGTCAACCTTGACACAGACCTCTTTCCCTTTACGTTTGACGATAGACTCCACTTCTTTCGCGCGCGAGATTTTTTTAAAGGATATTTGTTCCTAAAACCTCTATATATTGTTATGCGTTTTTCTATACGAAGCTTGTATATAACTATAGTTATAATCTTCATTAATGAAGACAATTATCGCCAATGTAGTGGCTGAAGCAACTCTAATAGCCACCTATGTTTACCGAAAGGCGTGAAGCATTATGGACTCCAAAAAGGAAACGAGCGATATCGCGAATAAATTAAAGAGTTGGTTTTCTGACGCTCAAAAAGTGGTCGTTGCAGGCATTGGAAACCCGCTTCGAAAAGACGATTTTGTAGGAGTTGAAATCGTAAGAAGTTTACTGCATAGAGTTTCACAATCCGTTTACCTGATAGAATGCGAGAACGTTCCTGAAAGCTTCGTAGAGCCAATAACGGAATTCAAACCCACCCATATACTAATAATCGACGCGGCCCTTTTGAGCCTAAAACCTGGCTCCTGGAAACTCATCGAACCTAGCCAAATGTTGATGAAGAGCGCAGTATCCACCCACGCCCTTCCTCTTAGAATATTTTGCGAATACCTTGCAAAGACAACAAGTGCTAAAATTGCTTTACTCTTGATACAACCAAAAAACGCTGGCTTCGGAGAAGGCATCACAACAGAACTAAGAAAAACCGTAGTAAAAACGACGAATCTTCTATCAAAGATTCTTCCATGACAAGCATCGTACGCGGGGAACTTTTGGGAAGATGACTTATGTCGATTGATCGACCAGATTGTAAAAATGGCTGTGTACAAGGCATTCGCTGCTCGATCGATCGTTTAGTGATTGTTCGGCTCATTTCTGTTAATATGATGAGATGTAAGAGAATGAGGCTTCAAGCTCAAGGCCTGATCCGAACCGATAATCATGAGAATGAAATTACAAGTATTCTTGATCTCTTGAGCGCAATTTATGCTATTTTTGTTCCTAAAATAACTGCCTTCGTAAGCGAACAAAGAGGAAACGCAAACATTGAGTTGCAGGAGAAATATCAAGTTCAACTACTGAGACGCATGCGCACGCAACGTGAACCAGAATGAACAAAATTTCATTGTTTTCTTATTTTTTTCCAGAGAATAACCGAAAGAAAAGCGCTGGTGCCAAGTCTTCCACCGAAGGCTGTAGCAATAGGTAGAAGCATTATGAAGACTACTCCGGTGATTATCCCAACAATTAGGAAGTCTAAGTCTCTTTTCAGAATCGTTCTCGACGACATTCCTGCATACGACCCCGCTGCAACGAGCGCTGGCAAGGTTGAGCTATTTGGTATAGGAATTGCGGGCACTAAGAATCCCGCTAATAGGCCGACGAGGGCGGCTCCAATGATGGCTTCGTTCTGTTTAAAGACTTTCTGAACCACCTTCTCCCTCAAGATTATCGTACTGATTGTTCCAACGGCGGAGAAGATCACGACCATAAGAACGTAAGTTGCGTTTATCACTGAGTAAACATTTGGGTCAAAGTAGCTAATCGGGTTGATAAAGTACAGAAGTAGCGACGAAATGTTGACCGAAACAAAGGCTATGGTTCCTTGCTTTCCACCGTATCCTAAGTAGCTTTTGATAAAAACGATCCACAAGACGCCAACTATTAAACCTGCGAGAAAGGTGTACTCAATTGAAGGCAAGGCGATTCTACGACTCATACCTGCGAATGCGCCGCTATTGTTCACGCCAGCGTAGTTTCCAAAGAAGAGGCCGCCGATCAAGCAGATCAGCGAAGCACCGATCACCGGTCCCTGTCCGGCATATATGTTTATTGCATAGGTAGAGGCGATGCCGAAGATCGCAGTTAGAATCGTCATCACAGTTTCTTTCGCTCTCACCGCAACCCACTCTGTTTAGTTTCAAACTCATAATTGGCACAATCATAAAAGCTCTTCGGTAGCTCAGAAAGTCATATATCATTAAACCTGAGAAATAGGTTATAAAAAACTGATTCTTCTTTTGAACGATCAGTTTAGAAGAGTGAGTGTGGGAGCGTAGAGGTTGCTACTACCAGTCGAGTATAAAACTGTAATAAAGAAGCATCCGGAACTTGAAAAGTGCTTGAAATGCAGTGTCTGCCATCAGAACTGCATCGCATCGCTTTATTCGGGCATTTACAGTTTGAAGAACATCTTCATTTTCGACGTCTTCACTCGGGGCGCCGTCGAAAACCAGAACCTTTGGAATTGCCCCATATGCGATTACTGTTATGAACAGTGTCCCTACGATGTGAACACCGTCGAGGTATTGGAAGCGCTAAAGGAGGAGGCGTTTCGAAAGGGCCTGGCCCCAACAAGCATCAAGGACCAAGTGGAGCTGACGATCTCCACAGGATTCGGATTCCCCATTACGAAGTATACGCAGACGCTTAGAGAGAAGCTTGGAATCAAGCCTCTGACCCCAGAAAAGGCTGAAGACCTCAAGAGGATCGCAGAGAGAACAGGCTTGAATGAAGTTTTGAAAGGATTGAAAACGAAGGTGGTCTAGAAGTGCGATACGCATTCTTCAGAGGCTGCATGATACCCATCAAGCTTCCCCACATAGAGAGCATCTCAAGAAAAGTCCTAGGCAATTTGGGCGTCGAGTTGGTGGATATTAATGAGTTCACTTGTTGCCCAGATCCCGTTGTCTTCGGGGCAGCCGACAGGTTGACTTGGATGACCGTGGCCGCAAGGAACATCGCGTTAGCGGAAGAAAAAGGCCTCGACATAGTCACAGTGTGCAACGGCTGTTCTCAAACCCTTACTACCGCGAATAAGACCCTGAAATCGGATCCTGAGCTGAAAGAGAAAGTAAATAAAATCCTATCCGAAATCGGATACGAGTTCCATGGAAAGACCGAGATCAAACACTTTCTACAAGTGCTGAACGAAGACGTTGGAATCGAAGACATCGCGAAGAAGGTGAAGGCTCCTCTAAAAGATCTTAACGTTGCGACTCACACCGGCTGCCATTTAACTAACCCATCGGCGATCATGGAGTTCGACGATCCGGAAGATCCAACTGTGCTAGATGGCCTTGTCGCTCCTTTGGGCGCCAAGACGGTGGACTACGACCTGAAGACGCAGTGCTGCGGAGTCTCGTATACTGTGGTGGGTCGCAGAGAACCTTCGAACACGTTGCTCAGAGACAAGCTGCTAAGCATGAACAAGGCGGGAGCTCAATGCGTTACGACAGGATGCCCATTCTGCTTCCAGCAGTTTGACCTAGGTCAACTTCTATCGGCTAAAGAGTTTAATTTAGAGTTTAAGGTTCCAGTTCTCTTCTATTCGCAGCTTCTTGGTCTCGCGATGGGCTACAGCTTAGACGAAGTCGGCTACAATTATCATAAGATACGCGAAGAGTCGTTCGAAAAGAAAGTCGGATCGAGGTGAGAAGATTTGAAGAAGGCCCTTACAACCTGCCTATACTGCGGTGTTGGCTGCCAACTCTACCTCAAGGTTGCGAATGGTAAAGTAGTTGGTGTTGTCCCAGAAAGAGTATACGGCGTTAATCAAGGTAAGCTCTGCATTAAGGGCTGGAAGGCACATGAATTCATACATCATCCTGACAGGCTGAAGAAGCCTTTGATAAAGAAAGATGGAAAGTTCGTCGAAACTGAATGGGACGATGCACTTACCTATGTGGCCAGAAAGCTTAAGGAGATTAAACAAAAGTATGGAAGCGACTCCATAGGATTACTCTCGTCCTCTAAGTGCACGAACGAAGAGAACTACCTGATGCAAAAGCTAGCGAGGGGCGTAATCGGAACGAACAATGTAGACAACTGCGCTCGTCTGTGTCACGCCAGCACAATAGCAGGGCTCGCAGCGACATTCGGCAGCGGCGCTATGACAAACTCTATATCCGAAATTGAGGACGCCAACGTGATTTTCGTCATTGGCTCTAACACCACGGAGCAGCATCCCCTAATAGCGAGAAGGATTCTGAGAGCCGTTAGGAGGGGTAGTAGATTGATACTTGCAGACCCGAGGTCGATAGACCTAGCCGGCTTCGCCACGATCCAGATGCAGCAGAAGCCAGGTACCGACGTAGCTCTCTTGAACGGAATGATGAACGTCATCTTGCGTAAAGGGCTTGAGGACAAGGACTTCATACAGAGTCGCACGGAGAACTTTGAAGCATTAAAACAGGTCGTTGAGAAGTACACCCCCGAGTACGTCGAGAAGATAACAGGTGTGCCCGCCTCCAGAATCGTTGAGGCAGCGCTACTCTATGCGCAAGGAGAGAGATCCACCACAATATACTCAATGGGGATTACCCAGCACACTACTGGAGTCGATAATGTGATCTCTATAGCCAACTTGGCTATGCTTACGGGGAACATAGGCAAGGAAAGCACTGGCGTGAATCCACTCAGAGGCCATAATAACGTCCAGGGTGCCTGTGATGTAGGATGTTTGCCAATCTATTTGCCTGGGTATCAGAAGGTTGACGACGCTTCGGTCAGGACGAAGTTTGAGTCGGCTTGGGGAGTAAAGCTTCCAGAAAAGCCAGGTCTCACCATGGTTGAGATGATAAATGCTTGCGGCAAGGAGATAAAGGCCCTTTACATTATGGGCGAAAACCCCATGCTCTCCGATCCTGACATAAATCACGTTCGCGAAACCCTCAAGAAACTTGAGTTGTTTGTCGTACAAGACATGTTCATCACCGAGACCTCGGAGTTGGCTGACGTTATCTTGCCTGCAGCAAGCTTCGCCGAGAGGGACGGCACCTATACCAACACGGAAAGAAGGGTGCAGCGAATAAGGAAGGCTATAGAGCCTATGGGCGAGTCCCGACCAGACTGGGAGATCATATGCCAAGTTGCAAGCAAGCTGGGCTACGAGATGCATTACGACTCGCCGAAAGAGATAATGGACGAGATCGCGAGCTTGACCCCCATATATGGCGGAATCGCTTACGATCGATTAGACTTCGAGGGGCTCCAGTGGCCGTGCCCCAACAAGGAGCATCCCGGCACAAAGTATCTCCATAAGGAGAAGTTCAGCCGCGGACTGGGCAAATTCGTTCCAATAGAGTACAAGCCTCCAGCCGAGGAGACCGACAAAGAATATCCAATGATCTTGACGACCGGAAGAACCCTATTCCACTTCCACACGGGAACCTTGACTCGAAGGTCGCCAACGCTCAATGAACTGCTATCGGAAGGCTACGTGGAAGTAAACCCGACAGACGCTGAGAAGCTGGAAATCTCTGAAGGAGAGATGGTTAAGATAAAAAGCAGACGCGGTGAGATAGTGATCAAAACGAGAGTTTCAGAAGTAGTGCCCAAGGGCGTTGTCTTCATACCTTTCCACTTCAGGGAGGCTGCGGCAAACGCTCTCACCAATGCAGCTCTTGATCCTGTTGCCAAGATTCCTGAGTATAAGGTATGTGCAGTGAGGTTAGCAAAAGCGTAAACTCGAATAACTAATGCCTTAATCTCAGATGTCTTCATAGATCTGCGAGCAGCATATGGGATAGAAGCTCGTCTTCAGTCCCATCGACTTCGCCATTTTGATGGCTACTTCCGATGGGTAGGCTATGGCGTTGACTCCCGCCTTCAAAGCCAAAATATCTGTTTTTGCACGGTGCATCCCTAAGGGTCTGACGCATCCCAGAGCTATTGGAACTCTAGGCAACCTCAGCCTTGCGGCCACTATTACTTTAGCGATTTCCTCCGGTTTAGGAGGAGTTGTGCCCGCCATTTCTGTTCCCCTTATGGGAGTCAAAGCAATAACGACCAAGGCAGATGGAGTGTATTTTGCTACCATGTCTATTGCCTTGAACTCGCCTAGGATCTTGCCGTAATGGAGCCCTACAAGGATGTGAGGAACGATCGGTATTCCGGCGGCATGTAGCGCTTCTAAAGACTCTTCATAATCCTCTGTTCCAGCGTCTAGATGATAGATTTCTCTTATCGTCTCGTTCGAGCCGATAATGTCGATAAGCGCCGCGTCGATGCCTGCACCTTTGAGTTTTTGAGCTGTTTCGTTGTCTATGAGGCCGGTGTGCACAACGATCTTTAACCCTAGTTTGCTCTTGACTTGAGATAGGGTGTCTGTGAAGCGGTTCAGTGGAACGGAGCCATCGGGAAGGCATCCGCCGCTTACGAGGCAACCTATACACCCATCCGCCTTAAGCTTCTCACATACCTTGACTAGTTCTGTTGGACTTCTGGCTGGAATCATGGTTCGTAGAAGTCTGCCTTGGCAGTGTTTGCAGCCCAGAGCGCAGGAATTGCCAGTGACGGATATGGATGGGAAGCATTTTGGCGAAGATTCAAAGTGAGGGTTCTTGTAGTAGGAGAAGCCCGGAACGTAAAATTTGATCTGCTTTTCGAAGTTGCGCCAACTCGATTTCCTTGAAGCTTCCATCCACTCTTCAAGACTCGCAGCGTCGGCGTGCTTTAGCGCAGAAAGGTCGCTTCTTTGAATCAGTTTGAACTTGCCCCGTAACCTATTACACCATAAGGAAGCGTGGTCTTATTTATTGCCTTTAGGATCTTACGTAAGCGGACTTCCATATTTTCCGTGATCCTCGTATCTCTGTGATTCTGACGACCGGTTAGTGACATTTAGCGAACGAACCCGTCCAAAAGTGGTTTAGAAAAGTAATAAAAGCCGCATCCGGATTGACTATTAACGCTATAAGCCAAAGGTTGCTCGAATGAAGCTGGTGGTGAGGCGCATTCAAGTCCCGAGATTTGTGAGGGTTTCCTTGGGCTCTGCTATGATGCTTGGCTTAGTCGAAGGGATCATAGATGCTATGCCCTCGACTGTTTACTTGCTGACATATCATCGCGGAAGATGTATTGCAAACTGCGGGTTCTGTCCCCAGGCTAGGCAGAGCAGAGGTAGAATGGATCTTCTCTCGAGGGTTACGTGGCCCCGTTTCCTAACTGAAAGCGTGGTTTCTAAGGTTGGTCAGATTACTCCTAGGGGGTTCTTGAAACGTCTGTGCATACAAGCCGTGAATTATAGGAGGGTATTCAAAGACATCGTGTGTTTGGTGAATGCGTTGAAGACGGAAACAAATATTCCTATATCGGTCTGCTGTCAGCCGGTCAACGCGGAACATATTAACGAGTTGGTGAAAACTGGAATTGATAGGATTGGTATTCCTATCGATGCGGCCACAGAGAAGATCTTTGACAAGGTTAAAGGTCGAGAGGTTGATGGCCCATATTCTTGGAAAAGGCAGATTGAGGTTTTGGAAGAGGCGTTAAAGATACTGGGTAAGGGAAGAGTAAGCACCCATCTCATAGTGGGTTTGGGGGAGAATGACGAGGAGATGGTGCACATTGTTCAGCTGCTGACTGACATGGGAGTCTACCCGAGCTTATTCGCTTTCACACCGATTCCCGGAACGAATTTGGAAAGACATGGAAGGCCTCAGGTGGATCGTTATAGGCGGATCCAGTTGGCTCATCACCTAGTCACGCGAGGCTTGATGAGATATGAGGATATGCGTTTCAGCGTGAGCGGAGCTATTACTGATTTTGGTCTCCCAGAGGAGGAGTTGAGACGCTTGGTATTGTCCGGGGAGCCTTTTCTAACTTCGGGTTGTCCTGGCTGTAACAGGCCCTTTTACAACGAGTCGCCGAGTGGGCCCATTTACAATTATCCTAGAAAGCTGTCTGTGGAAGAGGTTTCAGAGGCCAGAAAGCAGGTCGGGATCTGAGAATCATGGGTGAAGCATGGAGGCTTCTTGGATTTGGCGTATACGATGCCTACACGAACATGGCCATCGACGAAGCTCTGTTGACGCTAAGGTCTAAAGGAAGATCGCCGAACACCATTCGATTTTACAGGTGGAAGCCGTCAGCCGTCTCTATAGGCTACTTTCAGATCTTGGAGCAAGAAGTAAACGTGGACTCTTGTCACAGACGCGGGATCGATATCATAAGGAGGATGACTGGAGGAGGAGCCGTATATCATGACTACGAGGGGGAGGTGACCTACAGCATAATCGTGGATCAGGAGAATCCCAAGATTCCTGATGACATACTGAAGTCGTACGAGGTCGTGTGCAAGGGCATAGTGCTTGGTTTGGAGAGGCTGGGAATTAGGGCGGAGTTTAAGCCGATAAATGATATCGTGGCTAACGGAAGGAAGATCTCGGGAAATGCTCAGACACGTAGGCTGGGCGTCGTAGTCCAGCATGGCACCGTTCTCGTCAGAACGGACGTGAAGACCATGTTCGACGTCTTGAAGGTCAGCGAAGAAAAGGTCAGCGACAAGATGATAAGATCGGTTGAGGAAAGGGTGACGAGTATCGAGAGGGAATTGGGTAGAGACGTGGGCTTTAACGAGGTTTTTGAAGCTTTGAAACACGGATTCTCGGAAGCTTTGGACGTGAAACTGGTCGAGGGTACGCTGGATGAAGCGGAGTCTGAACTGATGGCAAGGCTGAGAGACGGAAAGTACATGACTAGGATGTGGAACTTTGATCGACCAACAGCTACGGGTGTCCTCCATCCGTAGAGCACCGTAAGGTTTTCCTGCGGAGAATACTGCTGCTTTTGGAAAGCAGCTTAAATAGGCAGATGGTTTTTCCTAGACAATGGAATAGAATAGCTACTTTTGATGGTGTAGAAGTTTTGTATGAGTTGATTATAATTGGGGCTGGGCCAGCTGGGATAACGGCTGCCATCTACGCAGCGCGGAAAAAGATGAACGCCTTAGTCATTAGTAAAGACATTGGAGGGCAGGTCGCTATAAGCTCAGCTATAGAGAACTACGTTGGCTTCCAATTCATAACTGGCGAGGAGCTGACTAAGAAGTTTGAGGATCATATAAAGGAGTTTGCCATTGAACTCAAGGAGGGTGAAGAGGTCTTGAAAGTCGAGAAGACGGATGGCTCTTTCAGAGTAAAGACGGACGTAGGCCTATACGATGCTAAGACCGTGATAGTTGCTTCTGGGAGGAAGCCTCGGCATCTGAACGTGCCCGGAGAGACCCAGTTCTTGGGAAGAGGCCTCTCCTATTGCGCCACTTGTGACGCACCTTTTTTCGCCGGGAGGGATGTTGCGGTTATCGGTGGGGGAAATGCAGGTTTTGAAGCCGTTCTCCAGCTGACGAAGATAGCGAGTAAGGTATACCTCATCGAGCTACTTCCGAAGCTTCGGGGGGACCCGATTATGCTGGAGAAGATAGAGAAAAGTGGAAATGCCACGATCATGGCGAACACCCGTACCGTTGAGATATACGGCGAGAAAGTCGTATCGGGAGTCAAGGTAGTGAAGGAAGGAAGAGAAGGTGATCTGAAGGTGCAGGGGGTTTTCATCGAGATCGGTTCGATACCCAGCTCAGAATTTATGGACTTCGTCGAGAAGAACGAGGTGGGTGAGATCGTTGTTAACGAGCGTTGTGAAACGAGTGTTCCGGGACTGTTTGCCGCCGGAGACGTGACGTGTGTTCCAGAGAAACAGATTATTATTGCTGCGGGTGAAGGGGCGAAGGCTGCTCTTGCGGCTTTCAACTATCTGTCTAGGGAAGCACCATCATAGCTTCCCTGAAGAATCGTGGACTCCACAGTTATTTTTCATATTCTGAGAAAAACTTGCTTATGGCTTTGTTGTCGATTTTTTCATATTTCTCCGTTGATCCCACGTCGTACCAGAAAGCGTCGGTGAGGTACGCGTATACTCTCTCGCCGGCGTCTATGAAGTGTGGGATCAGGTCAGTCATGATGTCGAGTTGACGTTTCTGGGGGAAGAGTTTCTGTATCGAGTTGATGGCTTTAGCTTCTAGGGCTAGTACGCCGATGCCGACGGGTTTTTCGATCTCGGGTTTTTCGATGAATTTTGTTATTTTGCCTCCTTCTCCGACATCGGCTACTCCAACCTGAACGGAGAAACCGGTTGAGAGGGCGAGGGTGGCAACGGCTTTCTTCTCTTCATGTTGTTTGAGGAGGGCGGTGAGATTGATGTTTGTGAGGATGTCTCCGTAGTAGACGAGCAGTGTTTCGTCGAGACGTATGGTTCCTTTGAGGAAGGCGTTGAGCAGGGCGCCTGCGGTTCCGCCGAGTTTGGGGTTGTCGCGGAGATATCTTATTTTGACGCCGAATCGTGATCCGTTTCCGAAGTAGTTGGCTATTTGGTTTGCCTTGTAGCCTACGAGTAGCGTGATGTCGAGGACGTTATGCTTCTTCAGCAGCCTTATCACGTATTCGAGTAGGGGTTTTTGTTTCGCGCCGATTGGAATCATCGTCTTCTGGATGTAGTAGGATAGGGGTCTTAGGCGGACGCCTTTTCCGCCGCAGAAGACGATTCCCTTCAACCCCTCAACACCTGAACGTATTTCTGGTTGAGTTTAGTCTCTTTAGATTATTATCGTTATCTAAAGTAACAAAAGGTTTCCTTTTCTAATTTCGCTGGACAGGTGGGAGGCTGGAAGTGGTGTGGCGTCACAGAAACTTTGGTTTCAACGCCTTTTCGGGGCAGGCGTCTCTGCATTCGAAGCATAGTATGCATTCGGGTTCGGTGAACTTCTCCCAAGGCAGCGAGAGTATTGGTATCTTCATTGGGCATTTTGCTTCGCAGTTTGGGCATTTGGCGCATCTCAGTGGGTCCCTCTTCACGCCGAGTAGGCTGAATCTGCTGAAGACGGCGAGAAAAGCTCCTTGAGGACAGAGGTATCGGCACCAAAATCTTGGAACCAGTACTGCGCTGGTAAAGAAGAGAATTAGGATGATTATTCGAACGTAGGTGAGGGGAGTTATGAATTTCAGCAGCCCGATGATTTGGTCCGTGTAGAGGCCTGGTATCGAAGCGATGATTTGTGGTAGCCTTTGGAATAGGTTTGGGATGAGTATGAATAGGGTTGCGTCGGGGCTGAGGGGGGTGTAGGGGGCGGTGTGGAAATCGCCGATTGCTCCTATCAGGGCCGTGTTTCCGCCTGTAGCCAAGGTTACGGCCACGCTGAGACTGATGATCAGTGTCATCCCCAGTATGAGGTATTTTATGTCTTTCATCCAGGCGTGGCTTCTGTCAGTTATTTTCTTATGCTTCTCTTTCAGGTAGCTGGATAAATCTTGAAGAAAACCCAGCGGGCAGATCCATCCACAGGTCACCCGGCCCAAGAGGACGGAGAAGAGGACCGTTGCGGCTAAGGGTAGCCAAGGCGCCAAGGGTAGGGACAGCATTACCTGCAGTGCCGTGAAGGCTCCGTATGGAATTGATATGGGTAGGAGGGGCCAAAACGTGAGCGTGATGGTTCCGAGCAGTGAGAGTATGAATAGGATGAGGGAGACAAGTTGTACGGCTGACCTGGGCCATCTTATTTTGAGGCTGAGGCCTTTCTGCTTTTTGCTCTCCTTTTCTCTGTTCTTTTTCTCTGTAGCCATTTCGCGCACTCCTAGGGTTGCCCAATTTTAGCTATGCGTGTTATGATTTCAAGGAGAGCGGCTATGTTGTTCGTCTGCTCAAAGTGTTGAGCGAGGGCGATGGCGGTCAGCCCAAGCATGAGAAGTATTGAGGCGACGACTTTTTTGTCCATGCAGCTTGACCTTGAGTAGCTTTTTCATCAATCTAGTTGGTGGTCCTCTTTTAAAGTTACTAGATCATTAATTGGAGGTTAATTCTTATGGCAGAAGAGACTATTCAGCGTTTTCACTTCAATAGAGCCGGAAGCAAACGCCTCCTCGGAAAGAGGTAGCTTCTGCTTTCTTCGGTTTCCGTAGAGTACGATGGCGATGATGTGTGGTCTGACCTCCTCGAATTTTACGTCGGCTATGTCGCAGAGCTTCAGGAATCGATTAGCAAGAATCCCGTTTTTCTCCGTGTTGTGGTTTAAGGCGTTTGGGGAGGAGTAGCCTAAGGCTTTGGCCAGGGTCGTCCTGAAGCCGTATCTTTTTAGGGCTTTCTGCATCAAGGCCTCGAAGAATCTGGATCTGATGTATACGACTCTTACCTTTTCGAATCTGTCGTCGGACAATTCATTTCATCCTTGAGGGGTTGAGCGGAATTGTTGCTTTTTGGCTCCTTTCGCACCCGTTTTCTACACGAATATTTTTCTGGTATAATCTTTTAACAGAGCAGACCCGTTTTTATAAAGATGGTGTCCTCCGGTTTCAGGAGTTTTGGATTTGGCTAAGGTTTTGATGATCAGCCCGACGGTGGGAGGCTTGAGTGGCGTAGGTCAGCATGTGCTCTCTTTGTCTCGGAGGCTTGTGGCGCTGGGCTACGGTGTTTCGACGCTGTCCACCGGGAACACGTTCTACGTAGATTTCAAGGGGTTGAGGAATCCGAGTTTTGCTCTATTCGCGGCGCTGAAAGCTTTTGGTGACGGGTTCGATTTGGTTCATGCCCACAATGTTCCGTCCGCAATTCCGATGAGGGTGGCGAGCGGAAAGAGGGTGCTTACGGTTCACGGATACTACGCCGGGCAGATGGCGTTGTTGCACGGGGGAGTTGTAGGCAAGATCTCGGCTCTGCTCGAGCCTTGGATGCTCAGGTGGGCTGATGTCGTCACGGTTGTTTCTAGGTCTGCGCAGAAGGCATATCAGGGTGTGGGAATAGATGCCGTTTACGTTCCTAACGCGATAGACTCGGGAGAGCTTCCGAGCGGTTCAGAGCGGTTGTTCGACACTCAGGTCATATTTGTTGGCCGCTTGTCGAGGGAGAAGGGGTTGGATGTTTTGATCGAGGCGGCCAGGGCTGTTGAAGGCGCCCACTTCTTGATAGTTGGCTCGGGTCCGGAGGAGAGACGTCTGAAGACTTACGCTAATGAACGAATACACCTCTTGGGAAGGCAGCCTTGGGAAAGAACCATTCGTCTAATCAGAGGATCGGATGCGCTGGTGCTTTCCAGCAGGGTTGAAGGGTTGCCCACAGTACTGCTTGAGGCTATGGCTGTTGGGACCCCTGTTGTTGCCACAGAGGTGGGCGGCGTCCCAGAGATGATTGAAAGCGGCAAAGAGGGGCTGCTTGTTCCTGCGAATGATGTGCAAAGTCTAGTTGGCGGCATCATTTCAATCATAAGCGATAAGAGGATTGGGCCTTCTTTGGCAATAAACGCTAGACGAAAGGTTGAGAAAACGTATAGTTGGGACGCTGTTCTCCCAAGATATTTGGAGATTTACGATAGGTTGATCTGACCTTCGGGTTTGCGACCTCTTGTCTAGGCAGACTTATGTCTTTGTTCTGTCTTCCTGCGGATGTTTCTTGCACCATTCCACGAGTCTGTTCAAGCCCTCTTCTAGGTTGATTTCCGGCGTGTATGCTAGGACTTTTTTTGCCTTGCTTATGTCGGCATAGCTGTGTTTGATGTCGCCTGGCCTAGGCTCTAAGTGTCTCGGTTGCAGGTGCGTTTGGCCGGTGATGTTTAGAAGCGTTCCTGCAAGCTGATTTATCGTGGTAGGTTTGCCTGTGGCTACGTTGAATTCTTCGCCAGCCGCGTTTTTGGCGTGAAGCGCAAGTATTGAAGCCTGTGCTACGTCTTGGACATGTGTAAAGTCACGCGTCTGTGCTCCATCACCGTGGATTATTGGGTGCTTGCCGTTCAGGAGACGGTTTATGAATATAGTGATCACGCCGCTGTATGGACCGCAGGTTTGTCGGGGGCCGTAGACGTTGAAGTAGCGGAGCGATACAGTTTGTAAGCCGTATATTTTGTTGAAGGCTTTACAGTAGTTTTCAGCCGCCAGTTTGGAAGCTGCGTATGGTGATATTGGTCGTGTAGGTGTTGTCTCTATAATAGGTAGTGTTGCGGTTTCTCCGTAGACAGCGCATGAGGATGCGTAGATGAAGCGTTTGACGTTTGCGTCCGAGCTGGCTTTGAGCAGGTTCAGTGTGCCTGTCACGTTTACCTCGTTTGTAAGAAAGGGGTTTTCAAAGGATTGTGTGACGCTTATGTGTGCTGCTTCATGGATGATGGCGTCGATATCGCTTACCGCTTGCTTGACCGTTTTGGTGTCTCTGATGTCGCCTTTGATGAAATGAAGATTCTTCTTGCTGAGATGCTGCTGTATGTTCTCTTTTTTTCCTGAGGATAGGTTGTCTAGGATCGAGACTTCAAAGCCGTTGGCAAGCAACCGGTCAACAATGTGGCTTCCGATGAAGCCTGCTCCTCCGGTAACCAGTATTCTTTCGATGGTCAAGGTTTGTCGTCCATATGCATTATTTGTGGATTGACATTAAGTCTCTTGCGCAACTTCCTGCAGATCCTCTTGCTCTTAATTGAATACCCCTTTGCAGGCATAAAAAAGCTTTAAATTGAATTTTGCCAACTATACACGCTTAAACGATGGCACATATAGGTTTTAGATGATTGCCATGTATAGAATCAGTATAATTGGCAGCGGCACGGTTGGAGGAATTGTGGGTGCAGGCTTCAGCAAGCTAGGCTACGATGTTGTTTTTTACGATGTGGATAGGAAGAGGGTTGAGGAACTCGCTTCCAGAGGATACAGTTCAACCTTAGATGTTGCGGAGGCGGTTAATGGTTCAGATGTTTCCTTTATTACTGTTCCAACGCCCACCGTAGACGACAAAATGGATACGAGTTATCTGATAGATGCTGTTGAAAACGTTGCCAGCGTCTTGCTTAAGAAATCGGGCTATCATGTGGTGGTGGTCAAAAGCACGGTGTTGCCAACCACAACCGAAAAAGTCATCATTCCAAAGCTGGAGAAGAACGCTAAGAAAAAGGTTGGTAAAGAGATGGGTGTCTGCGTTAATCCAGAGTTTCTTACAGAGATTCATAAGAGTTGGACAGACACGCAGTCATTTGCTAGAGACTTCTTTTCTGAGGAGCGTGTTGTCATCGGCGAGTTCGACGAAAAATCCGGAGATGTTGGTGAGGAACTCTATAGACCGTTGAAGAAACCGATCTTTAGGACGAACTTGAGAACCGCCGAAGTGATTAAATATGCTTCAAACTGTGCACTTGCCAGCCGCATATCATACTGGAATGAGATATATTATGTTTGTCACAAATTGGGCGCTGATTCTGACTTCGTTGCGCGGGTTGTGGGGATGGATGCTCGTATTGGAAAATACGGGACAGTTCATGGGAAGGCTTTTGGAGGCACATGTCTGCCAAAAGATTTGAAGGCGTTTATCTCGTTCTCCGAAGGCTTAGGGTACGAGCCTAGATTGCTTAAGGCGGTGGATGAGATCAATGAGAGAATAAAGAGGGATAGAGGGGTCAGAGAGTGAGAGAAGACCATTCTCACAGTCGTGGGATTTGGAAGAGAATACTGCTTCTGATGGCAATTCTGTTATCTTCCCAGTTCTTTGTGAAGCCTTCAACGGCTTCGAATGAGAAAGTTACGTTTTATGCTACCGGATGTCATGTATGTATTAATAGATATTTTGAAGAATTGCAGTCTTCACTCTCAGAAAAGGGCATCAAAGATGTCCAAAAAGTCACCGATGACACATCTGTAAGCGAGGCGCAGAAACAGCTTTACCAGAATCTAAATGTTCCCGAAGATATGCGGGGAAAAGCCGTTGTAAGCGTCGATGATCATTACCTTTTCATAAACTATGTCCCTGTCAGCATTATACTCAACTTCTTGGCGAACCACTCCCGCGGGTACAGTACCATTGTAATCTGTTGGGATGCGCTTTCTGAGACGTATAAGATACTGTATGCGGATGGAAGCATAGCAGAGTGTGCCGATGAAGGATCCTTATTCCAATCCATCGGAGAATCGAGAGGAAGACTGCCTTTTTTCACTGTTCTCCCTCTAGTCATAGTGAGTGGACTGATTGACAGCATAAATCCCTGCGCGTTTGCAGTAATGTTCTTCTTCTTGGCCTTTCTATATATGGCGAGACGCGACCCTTCAGAAGACGTTAGGCCGAAAGTTCGGTTGGTTGGTACCGTATACATAATCGGGGTTTACATATCTTACTTATTGATTGGGCTCGCCGTTATCGACGTATTTAGGATTACGCCTTTTCCGAATCTGATAAAGACTATTGTAGCGGCACTGGTTATCTTTCTTGGAGCGGTCAACGTTAAGGACTATTTCTGGCCTGGTAAGTGGCTGAGTCTGAAAATACCGAAGTCGCAGTGGAGGACCATTGCTGGATGGATGCATAAGTTCACGATTCCTTCTGCGTTCATAGTTGGGTTGTTGGTTAGTGTCGTAGAGTTTCCTTGCACGGGAGGCGTGTATCTTGGAATTCTGGGGCTGTTGGCTTCCAGCGCAACCTTCACGCAGGGATTAACCTATTTGATGATTTACAATGTCATGTTTGTCCTACCGCTGATAGCAATCCTGATCGTTTCTTCGAATAAGCGGGTTGTTGAGAAGATGAGGGCATGGAATATTTCGCAAGAAAAACCGATGAGGCTGATTTCCGGTTTAGTTATGGTTTTGATGGGCGTGTATTTGCTTCTGTCAGCGCTCTAGTCCAAGACTTATTAATAGATGCGCGACCCAAATAAGAACATTTGAGAATGCTAATTAGGGCACGATCAACGAGCGTGAGAGGGTGAAGATCAGGAAGGCGGTTATCACGGCAGCCGGCCTCGGGACAAGGCTTCTACCCGCAACGAAGGAGACGCCGAAGGAGATGTTGCCGCTGTTTGTCAGAGATGAAAGTGGTGGAGTTTGCCTCAAACCGTTGTTGCAGATCGTTTTTGAACAGTTGTACGGCTTTGGGGTAAGAGATTTTTGTTTCATAGTCGGGAAGAGCAAGAGAAGCATAGAGGACCACTTCACGCCAGACGCAGCTTTCATCGACGAGTTGAGCAGGAGAAGTAAGCCCGAGTCTGTCAAAGCTCTTGAGAAGTTCTATGCGATGCTGAACGACTCTGAGATAGTTTGGAAGAACCAGCCGTATCCTAAGGGTTTTGGCGACGCTGTTTCGCTGGCGAAGAAGTTTGTTGGAGACGAACCTTTTCTGGTCTACGCCGGCGACACGTTCATAATCTCTGATGACAACGACTTCCTGAATAGCTTGTCGAAGGTTCATAGCAACTATAAAGCGAAAGCCTCATTGCTCTGTGAGAGAGTTCAAGATCCAGAGAGGTTTGGAGTGATCGTTGGAACCGAGGTTAGCAAAGGCATCTACAAGGTCGATGAGATCGTGGAGAAGCCGAAGACGCCTCCATCAAACGTAGTTGCAGCCGCAATTTACATCTTTGATCCCGCTATTTTTGAGTCTCTGGAAAAGGTGTCATGCAGATCGGGAGAAAAGGAGTTGACAGATGCCATTCAAAGGCTGGTTGAGCAGGGCAAAAGCGTATACGCTGTAGAGCTGGCGGCGGAGGAAGAGAGATTAGATATTGGAACCTCAGAAGCATACAAGCTGGCTTTAGACAGAAGTTATGATTGGGCTAAGAGAGTGCGTTCATAGTTTTTTCCTTGCAGAGGTGGGGGAATGCGGGTTCTAAGCGTTTTCAGTAGAAGGATTACGGGTCCCGCAATAGCGTTGATTAACGTGATGAAAGGGTTAAGCGACTTAGGCATCGTTGTGGAGGTCTTAGGTTCTCCGGACGCCCCCTATGCCCACTTCTTCACGGAGTTGGCTGAACACAATGTGAAGATCCATAAGGAGCCTTTTGTTTGGAATCGCTCGAGCAAGAGATTGAAAGAGCTTGCAGAAGAGGCTGACGTCATTCATGTTCATGACGGCAGAAGCGGTTACGCTCTTGGTCACTTGAAGAAGAGTAAACCTATGGTCCTCACGCTTGAAGGGGATCCCTACTTTGAGCTTCGATATGAGCACGCTCCGTTCTACAAGAAGCTTTTGGCCAAGCGACTGTGGAGGTACACTTTCCTGAAATCGGATTTTGTTGTTCCATGTAGTCGTTGGCTGGCAACTCAGGTTGAAGAGAAGTATGGTCTTCAAGGCAGAGTGAGACCTATACATAATCCTTGTGATGTTGAGAAGTTTCGGAGGGTGAAGCATGACTGGAGTTCAAGGGTTGTTCTTTCGGCTGGAAGAACCGATTACGTCAAGGCTCCAGAAATCCTCGAACAAGCCGCACCTAATGTTCTTAAACGGGAGCCGAAGGCAAGCTTTCTCTGGATCGGGGACAACACTCAGAGGAAGAATCTCTATGTGAAGTATATGCCGTTTCAATCTGAAGTGCAGGCTTTCTATGAAAAGGCGCAAGTGTTTGCCATAACCAGCCGGTACGAGCCGTTTGGCAATGTCGCGGTTGAGGCTCAGGCGTCCGGGCTGCCAGTCGTGGCATCGAAAACCGGCGGACTGGCTGAGAACGTCTTGGACGAGAAGACGGGTTTGCTTGTGGAGCCGGAGAATCCGTATGCCCTCGCGGAGGCGTTGCTCGCTCTTCTTAGGGATGAGAAACGCTGTCACCGGTACGGTGAGGCGGGGAGGAAGTGGGCGGAGAACTTTTCTCCTTATAAGGTAGCGTCTCAATACTTGGAAGTCTACGAGGCGGTTGCGCGAAGATGAAGGCTCTGGTTACCGGTTCAGCAGGTTTTGTAGGGACGCATATGTGCGAGAAGCTGAGGAAAATGGGCGCGGAAGTGCAGTGTTTTGATCTGGCGTTGGGGCAGGACCTTCGGAAATATCGTCAGGTTCGAGATTCGCTTAATGAGTTTGAGCCGGAGAAGATTTTCCATGTCGGGGCTATGGCGGGTATTGCCGGCAGTTTTAGGAGTCCGAGGCAATGCTTTACGACAAACGTGGTGGGCACGTTTAACCTGCTTGAGGCTATTCGCGTCTTGGACTTGGACGTGGTGCTGGTTTTCAGCGGTAGTTCAAGCGTGTACGGGAATATTGAGCCGCCGCAGTCGCCCAGGATCGAATATGATCCTTTGAGTGTTTATCCGGTGTCGAAGGCGATGGATGAGCTGCTGCTTTTGGCGTATCACCGTTGCTACGGCATTCCGGTTGTTTTGTTGAGGTATTTTAACGTGTACGGGCCTTTGGCGGAGGTTTATCGTTCGTCCACGGTGATAGCGCAGTTTATGACGCAGGTTGCGAAGGGTGAGCCGCCGACGATAATTGGGGATGGGGAGCAGAAGAGGGACTTCACTTATGTGGATGATGTTGTGAGCGCAACGATAGAGGCAGGGCAGAGAAAGGAGGCGGTTGGCGAGATTCTGAATGTGGGTACGGGCGTCGCCCACTCGATAAACACGGTAGCTAGAAAGATACTTGATTTATTCGGGTCAGATTTGGAACCGGTTCATGTTCTGGAGCGACCGTATGTTGAGCCTCGACATATACGTGCAGATACGTCGAAGACTGAAAAGGTGCTTGGTTTCAGAGCGAAGATCAGTTTAGATGAAGGCTTGAGAAAGTATTACGATTATTTGTGCATGAAAAAATAGTCCGTGGGCTCAGAAACGTTGGGTTGAACCGAGAGCTGTGGACTGGCGAAGAGTATGTGTATGCGTAATAGGGTAAGGTTAAACCGTAACGCGCACGCAAATCCCTCACATCAACCGTGTTCTTCAATGAATCTGATATAATCTTTAGCGTAGCGACGAGTTGTTTCAGTCCACTCGCAATGCCTCAGCACGGTTGTTCTTGCGTTTTTCTTCATCTTTTCCCTCAAACCGTTGTTCTCAAGAATATGGATTATTTTATCGGCAATTTCAGCCGGTTTCCAACTTGACAAGAAGCCATTATAATAGTCTTTCAACAGTTCTGGCATTAGACCTACCCGAGTGGAAACTACTGGTGTTCCGCAGGCCATCGCTTCGAAAGCCGTTCGGGGTCCGCCCTCATAGTAGGAGGCCACAACATAGACTGAAGATGACCGATAATATGAGGCCAGTTCACTCCATTGTATGAAACTTGTCAAAATCTCTAATCTATTATCGATCCCGAATCTCTTAGCTAACCCAATCAATTCGTTTTCTTCTGGTCCTCGACCTATCAGTGTAAGCTTAGCATCCTTAACCGTCTCCGTAACATGCTTGAACGACTTAAATAGGAGTGGTAACCCCTTTTGCCTGACAAGACGACTAACTGAAAGTACCCTATTTGTGTTCGGTTCGCTTCCAGGTGAAAACAGCTTTGTATCTATGTATACCGATGGGATGTACAGAATTCTGCTTTGACAAACTCCAAAATCCTGTACGTCCTTCTCTAGTTTCATATTTACTACTCTAACACCATCGGCTTTAACCAACAGTCCTTTACCTATGGAGTTCCAAATCCAGTTTATCCTCTTCTCGCTCAGCCAATATGGATTGTCTAGGTAGTCTGCATGGACCTCCATTATGATCGGTTTTTTTATCTTTTTGGAAACGAGAAATGCGGGCAACCCGCATCTCATCGGATCTTGCGCAACTATCAGGTCAAAATTTCGATTCTTATGTAAATTCACGCAAAACTGTGGAGTCTTATAATTGAGGCCAAAGGCATGGACATAGACATTTCCAAATTTGAGATGACTGACACCATCGATTCGTGGACATATGATAGTTATCTCGTCCCAATATTTTTGGAGTTCTTCAACAACCTTGGGGAAGACGGTATCTAGTTTCTTGGCCAGAGCCATATCCATGCCGATCATTAGAACTCGCATAGACCTTCTTCCTTAGCCTGACTCATATCGATCTGAAAAAGCAATTCCACTGTTTTTCATAACTTTCTGATAGAATTATAGATACAGGACTATCAAATAACCAATCTAGTTAATTAAAGTACACCAGCATCAAGGTAATTCAGTTTCGTGCACGATTGTTCTTTATTACTTCTTGAAATACTTCTATGAGACTTGAAATCACTCTTTCCCAAGAGTACTCCTCTTCGATCTTCTTGCGAGCATTCTTTCCCATGTTTGCCCTCAAGTCTTGGTTCTCAAGTAACAATGCAGTCTTCTCCGCAATAAATTGAGGGTTGTGAGGAGGTACGAGAAAACCTGTTGAACCGTCCTTAACCGCTTCGGGTATTCCAGCTACTCTTGTCGCAACCACCGGAACTTCACTGGCCATAGCCTCTAGAACTGCTCTCGGTATGCCTTCTCCTCCGTGGCTTGCGAACAAGAAAATGGTTGCATTTCGATAATGGTTTGGCATTTCTCTGTTCGGAATTGGCCCAAGGAAGACGAGGCTTTTTTCGACGCGTAGTTCCGATGCCAATTCTTTGAATCGTTTAACATTTGCTCCGCCTGTTGGATCGCTTCCTATGATGAAGAGCTTCACATTAGGGAACTTTGGGATGAGGCTTTTTAGTGCGTAAATCAGGTCCTTCACACCCTTCTTCTCGTTCACACGGCCAACGTAAAGCAGGTTGTTGTTTGATGGTTCTTGTGCTGGTTTGAATCGGTTCGTGTCGACTGCGTTATGTATGTAGCACACCTTGCTTTCGCGGAGGGTCGGCGCATATTTCTTTACGTCCTTCAGCATGAGGGGGGAATAGAGGATCACTCTGTCCGAGGCTGCTATGCTTCTGCGCAGGATCCAGCGGAAGACGATGTTCTTTAAGGTCTTGGGCTCGAACAGCCATGTTCCAGGTAGTAGGAGAACCGTCGGCAGGCCTGCCAGCCTTTTTGATGTCCAGAGGGCTACGAGTTCCGGTGGGCTGAAAGTTCTCACGTACACGCAGTCAATTTGCTTTCTTCGCCTCAGTGGCGCAAGTGAGAAGAGGAGAACTTTTGTGAAACCGTATATTCTTGGAACATGGACTGTATGGGGTTTGTAGATCTCTATCTTGTCTTCTGGTTTCCCCCTCTCTGTAACGATAAGAAGCTTGTCTAGGTGCCGGCTTAGCCTCAAATATTCCTCTGACATCTGTGCCTCAAGGCCTGCTGAGTCAAGCCCGATGAAGGTTGAGATAAATGTCAAAATCCTCATTTTTACGCCTTCGAAAGAACTAAGATTCATTTGGTACGCTGCGAAATCCACTTTTTGGCTGGGATCGTTGCAATGCTTAGCTAGATTCCTTTATCCATTTCAGAGTCTTCTCTAAACCTTCTCGTAGGTTGGTTTTTGGCGTCCATCCGAGGAGGAAGCGGGCTTTTTCTAAGGATATGAACTCGAGGTTAATATCCGATGGTCTCGGTGGACCTAGAATTACTTCTGATGAGCTTTTCGCGACTTCTACACATAGTTTTGCGAGGCGCAGGACGCTTATTCCCTCCGGCCCCGGAAGGTTTATGATCTGCCCATCTGCTTCTGGGCGTTCAAGAGCCAAGATGTTCCCCTCAACCAGGTCATCCACATAGACGAACTGCCTGGTTTGTGTGCCCGGACTGTGGACGATTATGGTATCATTTCTTTCAGCTTTTTCGAGGAAAATCCTGATAGCAAGCTCTGGACGCATGTGTAGGCCATAGGCTGTTCCGTACCGGAGTATCGTATGGCGCACTCCGCCTGGAAAATTTTGAACGACTTTTTCGCCGGCAAGTTTTGTTGTTGAGTAAATTTCTGATGGGTTCGGGACGCTATCCTCTGTGACGGGAAAGTGATTCTGACACCCATAAACGTGGCAGCTGCTAGCATATATGAGCCTGGCATTATGTTTCTGGCATGCCTTGACAATATTCGTGGTTCCTATTACGTTGACCTGAACTGTTTCCAGAGGCTCCGATCGGCATATGTTTAAGTTGGCCATTGCCCCCAAGTGGTAGACTACGTCTTTCCCACGAACGACCTCGTCTAGCTCTTCATAATTTCTCAGGTCTCCTTTAATTGTTGGATAATCGTATTTTCGTGATGATGCCAAGTCGAATCCGGTTACATCGTATCCTCTATTAAATAAGGTCTTGGACAAATTGTTGCCAATGAAGCCGCTAGACCCTGTGACTAGAATCTTCAAGATCCAACGCCTCTTCCTAATCTTCAGAGCCTTGTTTATTTAAGTAATTTTCGCAGCGATTGCGATGGAAAGAACCAAGTATACAGAGGCCTAGAGATCATAAAAGGTTTAGTATGATCTATTGTGCATGTGTGCTTTGAGTGGGGAAGAAATCAATGAAGGTCAGCGTGATCATTCCTTGTTATAATGAAGAAGATAATATAGCTATGGTTATTGAAAGAGTTCAAAATGTGGATCTTGGGTCTAGCAAGGAAATCATAGTGATTGATGATTGTTCGATTGACAATTCGGCGAACATAGTCAGCCGTATCAGAGGGGTCAAGCTAATAAGGCATATAAGAAACTTGGGAAAAGGAGGGGCTATTCACACAGGTCTAAAAGAGGCGTCTGGAGACCTTGTCGTTATCCAAGATGCAGACTTGGAATATGCTCCTGAAGAGATTCCGAGGCTTCTTAAGCCCATCTTAGAGAAGAAAGCTGATGTAGTTTATGGTTCACGTTTCCTTGGTAGAATCGAAGACATGACGTTTTGGCACTTTGTAGGGAACAAGATTCTTTCATATGCAACACGCTTCTTGTATAATGTGACAATCACAGATGTCATGACTGGATACAAAGTTTTCAAAAGAAGAGTATTGGACAAAATTGAGTTAAAGGCAAGAGGGTTCGAGTTTGAAGTGGAGATCACAATCGAGATTCTAAAGAAGGGTTACTCCATCGTCGAAGTTCCAATAGCATATGCGTATCGAGAGCGTGGCAAATCCAAGATTAATTGGATGGACGGTATGATTTCTCTTTGGTGGCTCTTGAAATCTAAGATTATCTGATGTTGAGATATGTCAAGTTATGCGCACGCTTCGTTTCCTAGGATTAGGGGTGTCGAAGTTTCAGTATTCTCATAATAGACTGAACTTTTCTTTCATCAAAGATAAGCACGAAGCTTGAAGCCAGAACACATAACGCTGGAATAGCAGGCATAATGAACCGCCACATAGTCCATTCCGAATACCAATAAAATGAATAGAAAACTTGGTATGACAACTGCCAGCATAATAACATGATCGTCTCGATCTTTCGTTTAGCATAGGTGTAGAGAAGTATGCTTCCCAGCAACGCTGACAGAAAAACAAGAGGCGTCTGAATAATAGTTCTAGCAAAAAAGCTAGGAAAATATGCGAGAGAGAAAACTAAATGTCCCCCGGTCTCAATCAAACCAGGTTCCAAATAATACTGGTATCCAAAAGCCAGGGGAGAACCGAAAAAAAGAGAGTTGTAAATCAATTGGGGTGAAAATACTAGAAACGCAGTGACGGCAACATAGGCTAAGTTCTTAAATCTTTTTTCATAAATAAGCATAAAAATGAAGACGGCCACCAAGAGTAAGTTGCTTATCCTTATGAGGGATGCAAAACCGATCATAGCACCGGCCAAAACTGCAAGGAGCCTTCCGTTTCGCTCTCTTGACAACAAAAAAATGTAGGTCGCTAGAACCGAAAAGAACATTGAAGGTGGATCGGACAACTCTTGAACACACATCAGATGAATGAACTCGTAGCGATTGATCATCAACAGAGACAGGTAGGGGAAAAAGGTCCAGAGGGTGGCTGAGAGGAGTGAAATCAATTTGTTTCTGGTGAGTTTTTCGGCGATCAATGCTACGAGAATTATCGACAAATTGAACATTATAAGCGCATTAATAACGACGGATGGTATCAGAATATCGTTCGGTACGGTCGCCTTGAACAAATAAATGAGCGGGGCAAGGATCATCGGAAAACCTAGAGGATACATCGATTGAACTGGACGTAGATCTACAAGGGATTTTGCTAACGTAAAGTACAAGTATTCGTCTCCTCCGTGATGGAAAAACCAACCATTATGATCCGGTGTAGGCGGAAAATCCAAGGCTATGAGTAGAAACACCAGAAACGTTCGGGCTGCAATCAAAGCGATCAATATCTTCCAGAATTTTCGCAAATAGGATTCACTTCTGCTCATTTGATTAAGCTATGTCCATCCAAAAGTAAGGAATAGCTTTTTCGATCGATCGGATTGGTTTCGCATTTCACGTTTCAGATGATGATTGTAGGCTTTTCAGGCTTAAGGCAACGACATATCACTATGCATAAAGCTGGTGTGAAAACTTCACAGAGCAACATTTCTCTACGGAATAAGAGTTTTCTTATGTTTAAAATATAAAAATCTTCCTTACCAAGGGAGGAAACATCTTTATTCGCTTAGCAATAAGAAGCAGTATCTAAAGTGGTTGTTCTGAGCTTAGTACAAGCACAAAAGCACTACGATTCAACTAGTTAAATGCTCAACTTTCATAGGATACTTCGACTTGTAATGATAGACTCGTTGAACAGGTTCACCATTTGAGTTTCCAAGGAGTTGAGTGTAAAACATTTTCGTCGATTATCAGCTCCCACCATTTCCTATTATTCACATACCACTCGACAGTTCTTTTTAAGGCAGCATCGAACTGATAACGCGGCTTCCACCCCAATTCACTACTGATTTTAGTTGCATCTATGCTGTACTTTTTGTCATGACCAGGCCTATCCTCGACGAACTGTATCAGGCTATGATCTAGGCTTAGTAGTTCAAGTATCTTTTTGGCAACATCTATGTTGCGGTATGAGTTGTGGGCCGAAACATTGTATATCTCGCCACTTTTCCCCTTATGAAGAGTTAAGTCGATGGCTTCACAAAAATCTTTTACATATATCCAATCTCTCACATTTGTTCCTTTGCCATAGATGGGTATTGGGAGGCCTTTAAGAGCCCTGATTATTGTTTTGGGCATAAATTTCTCGGGAAATTGGTAGGGGCCAAAGTTGTTAGTACTTCTAAGTACTAAGACATCGAGCTTGTACGTCCTATGATAAGCCAAAACAAAGAGATCAGCAGCCGCTTTTGAAGCTGCATAAGGCGAGGATGGGGTTAATCTATCGTTCTCCGAAAAAGCTCCTGTGGTTGCGTCTCCGTAAGCCTCGTCAGAGCTAATCTGAACGACTCTTGTTTCTGGTTTATATTTTCTTGATGTTTCTAAAATAGTAATAACTCCAGACACATTGCTTTCAATAAATGGCCAAGGGTTTGCTATACTTCTATCAACGTGCGTCTCGCTGGCAAAGTTAACAACAACGTCTACGCCGTTTATAAGCTCTCTTAGAAGGGCTGCATCGTTGATGTCGCCTTTAATCAGCCTATAGCGGCTATCAGACTCATATTCTTGGAGATTATTAATGTTGGAGCCGTAGGAGCATTTATCGACATTTATGATTCCAATATTGTTGCATTTTTCAAGCATGAACCGTATGAAATTGCTGCCTATGAAACCTAATCCACCGGTTACTAGTAGCCGCACGGTAGTTTCACCAAGTTGATTTTATGCTTCATTTTTTGATAGCGCCACACTTCGGTTCGAACATTGTTTAGTCCATGTTCATAGACGTTTACAAGATTTTATTCGTTTTCTTCATGATAGGCTAATTCTTGACTGTATGCCTAACATCTGTTTTATGGCAAGGTACAGGTCACATGTTGCTAAAAGAGACTTTTGATGATTCGCCTATGATGAGCCTGTTGCCATTAGGAAGCGACCCCTCTCTAGTAAGAACCTCCGAGTCTTGGCCTATCAAACTATCCACGATTCTCGTAGTACACTCTATCCGGGTATTATCCAGAATTATGGAGAACTCTATACTTGCTCCTCTAATTATGCATCTGTTACCTATGGCTGTGTATGGACCGATGTAGGCATTCGGGCCAATTTCACATGATTTACCTATGTGGACGGGGCCTCTAATCACTGTTCCCCTCTTTATTATTGTATTTTCATCTGTGAATATTCTTCCGATAATTGTTGCACCTTCCTCAACTACTCCCTTAATCTCGGATTTCAAATCGTTGTCAAGTATGTATCGATTAGCTTCCAATATATCTTCGGCTGAACCCGTGTCATCCCACCATCCGTCCACGTAGTAGTATTTTATTCTGTAACCACCAGATTTTATGAGAGTCTTGATCGCATCGGTGATTTCGAGCTCATTTCTCTTTGAGGGCCTCAACATGCGTATTATGTCGAATATGCTTGCGCTAAAGAAATAGACCCCCGTTAGCACGTAGTTACTCTTAGGTTTTTCAGGCTTTTCTTCGACATCTATTATGTTCTTGTCTTCTCCGAAGACTACAACGCCATACTGTCTGGGGTCATCGACCCTTGCTAACAAGAAAGCTGCATCATAATTACCTTGTACGAAGTCTTGGACATACCTAGATATTCCATTCTTAATCATATTATCGCCTAAATACACGACGAAAGGGCTGTCCCTCGCGAATTGCTCACATAGGCCAACTGCGTGAGCTATGCCTTTCGGTTCCCCTTGATATACATATGTTATTTTTGCCTGAAATCTTGATCCATCGCCAAAATGCTCAGTAACCCTCTCAGGATTTATGCTTCCTAGCACTATGGCTATATCAGTTATGCCCGCGGATACTAAATCTTCTAGGACATACTGTGATACCGGTTTATTGGCTATGGGGATTAGCTGCTTTGGACCTGTGTGGGTTAGGGGACGCAGCCGCGTTCCCTTACCACCGTGCAGAATGATTCCCTTCGTATCCTTTAACTTGGTGGTATGAACTGCATTTGCGGGAGAAGCTTCTTTCATTGTCTCTCAGACAGGGAGAATGTTGTAGGCTTACTTAAGCGTTCTCAAGGGAAGCATATCAGAAGTGTAGGATAATCAATTCGTGAAACGAAGTAGTACCGTAGAGTCAGAGCACAAAAGTGTTGAGTGTAAACAATAGGTGACCGCGGATTAACTTCCCTAGTAACGCGCGTGGGGGGTAATGTGCGTATCGCAAGCTCCCGTAAAACCAGTCTGTGGCTGCTGGCGTAGAGGCTTTGAGCCAACTCTCAGTGAGCAGCAGTTCTCGCATGTAGGGCGCGTAGATGTGACGCCTGAGTTTTAATGGAAACGGTGCAACCCCCGCGTCACAAAGAAACCTGTTCAGTGGCATTAGACGGTGAAAATGATAAAAAATAAGTGGCTGTCCGTCAACGAGGACTTGGTCATTTATGACTTCTATATTATAGTTCATCCAGTTCCAAGGGGCTAATCCTGCCCCCTTATGTTGAAGCACTACCAAGTCTTTGAAACGAGTTGGCCATTCATCCAAGTATTTCTGATCGGCGAATTTTCCATCTTCTGGCCTATCGTGACACCATTCGATGCACCTCTCACGCCACCATTCCAAGCATTTCACACCTTCTTCTGAGTTCCTTATACTTATTAGCCCAACATTATATTTCCCAAATTTCTCGCGATGGGCTAGATGCCTGGGAAACCTATGCTCCACTATCAGAATAGATTCCATTCCTAGCTCCTCAAAGATGGGCTCTGGGTCTGAGTAAAAGAAAAGATCAGCGTCAAGGTACGTTATGAGGTCAACGTTATGAAAATTGTCTAGGATATAGAGCATCCATGAAGGAGTACATGTGAAGTAATACTCGATGCGTGTTCTATTTCTTTTAGCTATCAATAAATCGGTATCCTCCCTTTCTAATAACGAGGGCGGGATGGGATGCAAGTTCGGTATGCTTAGTCTTAGAAACAGTTGGTAGCTATAGTTGTCAAAGCAGAGAATCCACAGATGGAAGGAGCCCACATGCCTTCGTAGAGAACTATAAAGCGCAAGTCCCTTTACTAGGTAATATTTATCTAAATATGTGCAAAAATGACGCGTTAGACCCATGTCTAGGTACGCTTCTCATAATTCTGTACGTGGTTGGCCACTACCTCGACCTGTCCGTCTTCAAGTTGGGGATACATTGGTAAACTGAGTACCTTTTTTACAATTTCCTCCGTTCTCTCTAGAGTGACTAATGAAAGGAGTCGTTCTTTGTAAGCCGGTTGTAGATGCACAGGTAGTGGGTAGTGTATCGCCGTCATCACTTCCTTTTTTCTTAAAAACTCCTTTAGCCCATCCCTTCTCTCTGATTGTATGACGTATTGATGAAAGACGTGCCGAAAGCCCGGTCTTCTCTGCGGAAGCTTCACTGAGGCGCCTTCCAGTAATTGATCGTAAAGATTCGCTATTCTTAATCGTTTCAGATTCTCGGAATCTAAGTAACGCAACTTAATTCTTAGCATGGCTGCCTGTATTTCATCGAGGCGGCTGTTCTTACCGGGTATATCGCTTATGTATCGATCTCTCCATCCATATTCCCGAATAAGATGCGCCCGCTCAGCTAGCTCGTCGTTATTCGTGACTATCATCCCGCCATCGCCAAGCGCACCTAGATTTTTTGTAGGGTAAAAGCTGAATGCTGCTATATCGCACCAGCATCCCACTTTACGCCCTTGAATATCCGCTCCGTGGGCCTGTGCACAATCCTCGATGACATAGAGGCCGTGCCTCTGTGCTATCTCGACGATAGGTTGCATGTCTGCTGGCTGGCCATAGAGGTGTACCGGAATTATTGCTTTAGGACGGTTCATAGAAGGCCTGATCCGTCTTGATGCATTCGTAACTGCCTCCTCCAAGCTCTCAGGATCCATAGTATAGGTTTCCGGATTTATATCTACCAGAATCGGTGTTGCCTTGGCCAACTCAATGGCGGCCACAGTTGCCACGGCGGTGTGCGAAACCGTGAATACTAAATCTCCAGAGTCTACACTACTCGCACGCAGAGCTAGCTCTAACGCATCTGTTCCGCTAGCCACACCCACAGCATGGCGGACACCGAGGTATGACGCGAATTCTCTTTCAAAAGCAGCCACTTCTGGTCCAAGGATATATCTACCATTGTCAAGAACCCTTAGGATAGCCTCCTCTATCTCGTCTTTATGGGCAAGATAACCTGCCTTTGGGTTGGCCTGTGGTATCATCGGCATTCACCTCCCGAAACTTGACTCTGCTTATAGGTATTCAGTTAGATGTTTCTTGTAGAAGTTTAAGGTCAACTCGAGGCCTTCTTTCAGAGATATTTTCGGTTCCCAGCCAAGGATCGAGTGCATAAGGCTGTAGTCTGCGTAGTAACTACCAATATCAATCATTCTACGTTCAGACGGAAAAGGTTCAAGTTGATATTCTCCACGACTGTTGAGTTGAACCAACAGTTTGGCAAGATCCTTTAGGCTGATCGGATCATTGGAACCCAAGTTTAAGATCTTCCCGTTAGCTTCTTCGGCAGTTGCTGCTAGCAAAAGACCTTCCACCACATCATCGACGTAGTTAAAGTCGCGCACTTGCGTTCCTTCGCCATAGACTACAATGGGTTTGCCTTCGATTGATAGGCGAATCCAATACCCTAAGAACATCTGCAACGAATCTTTAACCCGCATATGAGGACCGTAGGTATTGGTTAGACGAAGGACGCAACACCGGATGCCATAGATGTTGTGATAAAGAATGTGGTAATGCTCCGCTGCCATTTTGTTGATACCATTCACATCTACCGGACGGAGAGGGTGCCGCTCGTCCACAGGTAAGTATTGGGGTTTTCCGTAGACCTGACGCGTGCTAGTAAATACGATCTTAATATTGGGGTTATGCTTTCGGCAGGCCTCTAGGACTGAAAGCTGGGCGCGGCAATTCATCTCTAAGTCAGTGTACGGGTTCTGCATAGAGCTTACATGGCTGGTCACAGCAGCGAGATTGAAGAGGTAGTCTTGCTTCGCAACTAAACGGGAAATCGTAGTTTCGTCCCTCAGGTCGGAGATATGAACTTGGACTCTATCTTCAATACCCCTGATGTTAAACAGATTGCCGCCACTTTCAGGGATGAGACTATCCACGAGAACTACTTCAGCGTTCAGATCCACAAGCCGCTTAGCAAGGTTAGATCCTATGAAACCTAGGCCTCCAGTTATCATGACCCTGCTATCGGGGAGAAGAGATTGTGCTATCTTGTCCACTTAGGCCCTCCTAGGTTTAAAGAGGAAACCACGGTATTCCCCTTGTTCTGGGGCCCCGTGAACCGTCGGCCTGTAGCCAATTATGAACTCTCTTTGCAGCTCCATACCAGTATCTTCGACATGGCTCAGGAACTCTTTGCGATTCAAGAACCACCCAATGAATTCTGTCCCGTAACCTTTTCCATAAGGCCTTTGGAGAACCACAAATGATGATGTATCATTGACAACCGGCAGTCCAGTTATATACAGGAGTCTCTCTGTCATAGATGATAGTTTGCATACGACGCTACGCCAGTCCTCGAAGTATTGCAGGGAGTTGCTTGCCAGTACGAGTGTGTACCGTTTGCGTGGGATCAGGGCCGAGTCGGCATAAAAGTGGATATCGGGTACAAGATCACGCCCTAATTTGCAAACACAAGGTACATCGAAGACATAGTAATCAATGTCTACCGTTGGAAGTAGAGCTTTGCTCATGAGGTAATAGTGTCCTGCGCCCCCGCCCCAATCCAGCACCGATACTAGCGCTCTTCCTCTGGAAGCGAGTGTTAAAACATATCCGTAGCACATTAAGGCGTTATGCTCAGATAACTTATCGCTTAATGGCTTTTTCTCGTTCAGCTTACTTACCCACTCATGCCAGTCACGTCTAATTACATCAACTACACTAAGGTCGTTCCATCCTCTGATTTCTCCTTGCCTATGCCAGCCCTCAGGGACATATTCCCATGTAGAAAGGGTGGCTCTGCTGGGTGCCAACACTCTTTCTGCTGCCTCTAGAAGAATAGGAGGGATGAGTTGCTTAGCGATACGTCTAATTCGCAACCTAGAGTTCTCCTGAGACGTGGTCATATCCTCACTTGGCTCTTGAATCGCCTTATCCGGCGCCTGACCCTAATCGGGATAATCGACTTGGCCCTCGATATGATTGACCTACGCTGTGGGTATTTCAGCATCTTTATTGCCAGTTCCATCATTGACTTCGCGGTCTCGTCACAGGTAAATACATCTTGATACGTGAAGGCAGCATCTAATGCGTATCCAGGCTGGTCGTCTAGAAGAGCAAAGGTCCAAAGAAGCGTGTATTCGCGTCTACCAAGATCGCTATCAACCATATAGTCAAGATCCCGTAGATATCTTGCTCCGACCCAGCCTGGGCTCTTCCGCACTCGCTTCTCCACAAACTCTTCATTAACGACGCTGTCTACCTCTCTGAGTCTGTCAAGAGAAGTTCTACGCATTCTCGCAGCACCTCCTATCTGAAGGCTCGACAACCAGAATCCCATCTCCATCAACTCCCTATGGGCATCAACAAATAGGTCTTCACCTATGTAAGCGTCTATGAGCCCAGGCTCTATGTCAAGTGCGAGGACACGCCCCCTTGTCTCTGGGCGTAGGCTCTTGAAGATCCTTAGATCTGTGCCCTGGGTATCAAGCTTGAGCCAGTCTATACACGGCAGGGAGAACCGGTCGATCGCGGTGTTTAGTGTCGTTGACTTGACTGTTCTCTTACTCTCAACCTCAAAGAGGTTACAGAAAAGGTAGTTTGAGAGGGAATCTAGGTCTGGTTTCAAGGTGCTGGAGCAGTAGGGCCACTTAGTGAAGTAGAATGAGACCTCCTCCCCTTCTTGGCTTGTAACAGCCTCATTTATAATAAGACTCTTGTGGAACTGGCTTCCCGGTAGCTCATGAAGCTCCCGAAGATCTGGATCAAATCCCATGTATATTGAGCACTTAGCTATATCTTTCCACACATCTGGTGGACTCCCCGCGGCTCCAATATCTACTAGAACCGGGTATATACTCAGCTTGGACAGCAACTCTGGTATGGCTCTCTGAGTCATCAGCTTCACAGACCTTGAAGATCAATAGATCAGGTAGTTAATCCAATGGGTTGACTTTTAGACTTTCTGGAGTATCTAAACAGCGCTCCACGATATCCACGAACTCTAGCATCCGATTATAATATGTATGATCGCGAAGTGTACGCTCCTGACCAGCGCGAGCGATAGCCATCCTCTCATCTTCATGCTCTAGATAATATTGAATAAGCTCTGCACACTCTTCCGGCGTCCTAAAAGCTACTACCTCCTTGCCAACCTCGAACATCTCATGCAGGTTTCGTTTCATATCCGTTACAAGGAGTGCCCCAACACCTGTCGCCTCGAAAAGACGCATATTGTTAGCATACTGACCCGCAAGGTCTACATGAATATTCAATGTGATCTTCGAGTCATATAGTATCTGGTACATCTTGATCCCCCATGCTTCTCCCCTGCATCGTTGATAAATCGGCGAGTCTTCAGCGAGGTTTCCTCTCCCCCACACCTCAACGAGCAATCGCTGGCACATATATTCGAGTAGTCTAATCCTTGCTTTATGAGCTGTCGAGAGGCTTCCTACAAAGGACACAGGAATCTTAGCTTTATTGTTTCTTTCAATCCTTTCTAGCACCCTTGGTTCAAAGGCAAACCCGTGGAGTTCGCTGAGCACTCCAAGTTTTCTGAAATGGTTCACCAAGTTGGGAAGGGATGAAATGATCAAGTCGTAGCATCCGAAGTCTTCTCGCTGGGGGAGAGGCGAAGCAATCTGTCCTACCAACAGTTGAGTATGAACCTTCATCCGTCTCAGAAAGTGGCTACTTATGCTATTCATCGCTTGGTTGAGCAGGATGTCAGGCTTGTAGTGCTTGATTTGGGCTTCTAAGATATCATAGAGCCAGAGTTGGCTCCTGTCCAAAGTGTGCAATAGCGGCTTGTAAAGCGGCCTAAGCCATCGCACCGGCGTCTGGGCAGTTAATTTTCGGGCTCGTTGTAATACTTTTCGCCAACCTTGCAAGGGCATTGGTTCCTTAACCTGCATCCCTTTCTCCTCCGCCCACGCCTTTTGCATATACTCGTTGTTAGTATGGATGTCCCATGCTTCATGCCCTAGCTTGCGCAGATTGCTGGAGTAGAAGTCGGCTACACCAAAGAGGCTCTCATTGCGCACTCGCAACTGCTCCTCATAGGGCTGCTTCTCAAGTCCTAGATGCTCCGAGTAGAGCCAACGTAGGAAGCCAGGATAATCAGCGTTGAGTATTAAGAAACGCATTATCATTCACTTCGATAAGTTGTCCAACCCAAGACTCTTTTCTATGTTGCTCTATTTACTTGCGCATAAGGAATTAGCTTCACAGTTGAGCGGCTTAAGCTATAGATCTCTCTAAACAGCATCTGATTCTCACAGCGATTGTTTTCAGCGTCAGGATATGGTGCGCGCGGCGAGGAAAAGAACATCCCGCATGTTGGAGACGTCAGGCAAAAATACATAACACCTAGCCATTGAACAAATGTAACCAGGAGACCCCATGAACTGTCGATAGGTCAAAAGGTATTTGCGGACATTGTTGTAAACTAACTCCCGCGTTTAGTGATAGCAGATGCACTCTCATGGTTTGGGCCGCTGCCCTGCATCGTGATGGTTTCTTGCTCGTTATCTTGCCCTAAATGCTTTCCTCATACCATTTGATCGTTCTCTGCAGTCCTTCCTCTAAGCCCATTTTGGGCTCCCAACCAAACTCCTTTTTTGCCCGTTCTATGCTTACGCGCCTCCTAGGCTGCCCTCCGGGTTTCGAGGTATCCCATAGCACCCTCCCCGGAAAGTCCATTTGGTCACAAATCAGCTCAACCAATTCTCTGATCGAGACTTCTCTACCTGTTCCAAGGTTTACAGGATCGCTCTTATCGTAGGTCTCGGCTGCCGTTACTATGCCTCTGGCAGCATCCTCTACGTAAAGGAAGTCTCGTGTTGGTGAGCCGTCCCCCCAGACAATTATCTTCTCTGAGTTGGTCTTCTTTGCCTCGTAGACCTTTCGTATTAGCGCCGGAATCACGTGTGACGAGCTAGGATCAAAATCGTCTCTAGGTCCATATAGATTAGTGGGAAAGAGGACAATCGAGTTAAAGCCATATTGTTTTCTGTAAGCTTGAGACTGTACTAGGAGCATCTTCTTCGCGAGTCCGTATGGTGCGTTCGTCTCCTCAGGGTAGCCATCCCATAAATGATCCTCCAGAAAGGGTATTGACGTGAACTTGGGGTAGCTGCAGATCGTTCCCACAGTTATGAACTTTTCCACGTCAGATCTCCTAGCTTCCTCCATGAGCTGAATCCCCATAATGAGGTTTTCAAAGAAGAGGGTACCCGGCTCCTCTAAGTTGAGTCCTATACCACCAACCTTGGCTGCCAGATGAAACATAATATCAACGTCCTTCACCACTTTGGCGCAGTTTTCTCTAATGGTGAGGTCGCAGTCTCTTGATCGGGGAATATGGATTTTCACTGTCTCTTTATCCTTAAGAATCTTGACAACATATGAGCCGAGAAAGCCAGCACCACCAGTGACGAGAACCCTTTTGTTTCGCCAGTCGATCACACTATGCCCCTTCTGGTTGATGCCTGAGATTCCGATAATATGATGCTGGCCATCCTCGAAATGGTAATTTGAAATCAATTCTATTCTTAGATATCCACTCAAGTGTCTTCCTTAGACCATCTTCAAGAGATACTTCGGGCTTCCAATTGAGAAGCTTGAGGGCCTTTCGGTTATCACACTCTAGAGTGTCTACATCATAAGGCCTTAAACGAGAAGTGTCAAGTTCTATGGCGACCTTCTTTCCTAAAATGTTTGCCATGAGGGAGACAAGCTCCTTGATCTTCGTCGCCTTCCCAGTCCCTAAGTTTATGGTCTCGCCTACCACATTTGTAGCAACCAATGCGGCAACTATACCTCTTGCAGAATCGCTTACATAAGTGAAATCTCTAGAGCTCTCAGCGTTACCAAGTCTAATGTGACCATTTGATGTGAGTAACTGTAGAGCTATTTCAGGAACTATATATGGTTGGGTCACGTTTGGACCATAAGTATTGAATGGCCTGATTATCGCGGCCGGGAAGTTATGCTCCCTTTGCATAGAGAAGACCGCTCGATCAGCCGCTAGCTTACTTACAGCATAAGTGGAATGCGGTAGCGTAGGATGATTCTCATCCATAGGTAAATACTTGGCTGACCCGTAGACTTCGCTGGAAGAGACATGCACCGCTCTCCTTATGCTATTCGCTTTGATGGCTTCCCACATCACGGTTATAGTACCGATCGTATTCACCTTAAAGAACTGCTCGGGATAGTAATAAGAGTCAGGAACGAATGCTAATGCAGCCATATGGATAAGAAATTCATGATCCTTGACAATCTGTGCTACTATGTCACTGTCACAAACATCCCCTCTAACTAGTCTAACATTAGCTAGACCGCTGACGTACTCGGCTTTTCCTGAAGATAGGTTATCGAGTACTGTTATGGATGCGCCAAGTGATGATAGTTGACGGACGACCTCTGAGCCAAAGAAGCCAGCTCCCCCTGTTACGAGGACTCGGCACCCCTCCAGCCTCTTTTGCAGTTTATCGTTTGACATAAACATGCCTACCGAACTTATTTTACAACAGCCGCACGCCTTTTTAAAACTTTAGAAACCTCAATCACATACTCGAAATGTGCGACTTTAGTACTTCATTAAATAGTTTAATACTACTCATCGATACAGGGGCGTTAACATAAAAGTTGAGGCTTACTATCTTAGACTCTACGAAGCCTCCATGGGTCAACAAGCGACATGACAATTTCTATAGAGGGCTTCGCAAATTCATAGACACCATATCTATCGTTACTTTCACATTTAAGAAGCGAGATTTTTTCAAGAGGCTATTTTTGGGAGCTGCTTTAAAGGCCAAAAGTTCAGAATGTTATTGGTGCTTTTTCCCTTATTATGTACAATATTCAAAGTTTCCTTGCGTCGTAGATTATGACGACCCTCTAAGTACTTCAAAGCCGGATTTTGCAGAAAAAGAAAGAAATATGCTTAACAACTCCATTGTAAGATTTGTCGTAACTCCTACAGAGCCCCAAGCCAGATACCTATCAGAAACCATAGGGATTGAAAGAACAAAGATACGCGTGATTTCACATTCTGTAGACACAGATATGTTTCGGCTGATCCATGAGCCCGATGAAAAAACAGTCGGATATTGCGGTTCATTAAACCCTGTGCGTTCGAAATTCCTACTTGAAGCCATGGACTATGTATGGTCTAATATGCCTGATGTCAAATTCTTAGTTACTGGAAGTAATATTAATTTGCCTCGGAGAAAAGCCATTTCCTTTGGTTTAGTTCCATTTGAGTCCTTACCACTCTACATCAATAAGATGTCAGTATGCTTAGGATTCACCTATTTCAGACGGTTCTCGGGGAAGCTGCAGGAATATATGGCTTGCGGAAGACCCGTGGTAGCCAACAATGTTGAAGAAAACAGTTTTGTGCTAAAAGCAAATGCGGGTTTCCTAGTAAACAGTCCTAAAGAAATGGGGGAGGCTGTCATGACTTTACTTGAGAACACAGAACTGAGAGTAAGAAAAGGAAGAAACGGTCGAGAATATGTAATGAAGAAGTTCTCCATAGACAAGCTGTCAGCCAAATATTATGAGCTTTTTAAGGAAGCATGTGAGAATTCCAGCACTTAATCTGCACAAGCCGGGGCATGGGCGATATCCATCTAAATATGCTCACTAGTTGTGTGCGATAACTGCAGCATTACTATATACACCTAATATATCGTAAGCGTTTTCTTCTTAAGAACATAAAGACATCTTTTGACAACATGTTTGACCATGGAGTCCGCAGACAACTTCCCAAGCATTTCCTCAAAGTTTCTTATGCATAGCAGATATCTGTTCTTCAGCACATCTTTGATAGAAATTTGCTTAACTTTAGTCGCATATGTTACTGAGCCCACAGACCGAATATCTTTGAAGTTTCTTGATTTATAGACTGATTCTTTCACTAGTCTTCTCGGGCCTTCCCATCCGATGGTATCATGAAATGCAATGACGCCTCCATATATTATGTGCGGATACCACAATTCAAAATCGGTTTTGACGGAATCATAGTCATGGGCGCCGTCGATGAACATAAACTCAACAGGGTAATTCCAGTTCTTTGAGGCTTCCCGCGAAGTCTTGACTACCGGAAGAACGATGTCGTCTACCCCGGCTTCCTCTATGTTTCTTTTGAATTCTGGGAATGTCCAAACATCGCCGTATCTGTCACGGTGTTCAGGACTTCCCGTGTGAGGGTCGATAGCATATATTTTTACTTTGCTTCCGTCTTTTGAACCTTTGGCCAACCAAATTGTGGACTTTCCCTTCCACGATCCAATCTCCACAATAACCCCTCTTCCAGAAACCTGCTTTGCGGCTCTGTAAAGAAACGCCCCCTCAGTGTACCTCAACCAACCTTGGACTTTGTCAACACTTCTCTTGATTTGTTCAATTGCGCTTTCTTCTTTGTTGCACATGCTGGTCATGCCTATCACCACCTGCCGACCTTGCTCTCTACTTCGCCTGCACAGGATTGAGATAAATTATTGAATATATCCGTTTTCCCATGCTCCAACTTTATAGCTTCTTTTGAACATCTCTTACTTTAGCACTTCTTTGCAGAAATCTTCTGTCTTGAGTTACTTGAACAGGTGAGAAACCAGAGATTCATCATTGGGCAGAACACCAACAGGCATTTCTTCCGTTCAGGCATTACATTCTTTTATTAAGGCATGATCCGAAGAAACAATCAGACCAAATGATGCTGGAAGTTCCGATTTCCTCTTATGTAATCAACTAAAAAGCTATTTTTTATTACTGGTGTGCAGAAATGCACGACACGTAGGCTGGTAAATCTTTAAGTCTAATTATATACCTAGTAAATAGAAGTGTAAAATAACTGATAGAGACGTGAGAATGAATGAATATCAGCAATTTCCTGTTTCGAGCATGGTACTATTTTAGGCTAGGCTACGGCACATACATCACATTCGTCATAGGATTCATAAGCACTGTTACTACAGTATACTACTTAGCTATAAAGAACATACCCCCTTTATTAGACCTTTTCCCCTCCTTTTCAACATTCACCATCCTTGGAGCGGTCCTCCTACTCCCCACAGGAGTGCTTTTTGGCTGGCTACATATGAAGAAGACTCCAGCTTGGACAGCTGAACAGGATATTTCGACCGAAGCCAACCCCTACTATTACAAATTACCTCCAGGCCATGCGAGTGAGGCCACCTTTCCTGCATATCTATTCATAATAAGGATGCTGAAAAGAATAGAAGAGAAGGAAGACCTTCTCACGCCCAAAGAAAAGGCTGAGATAGAAGATTTGGAGAGAAAATTGGAAACCCTAATAAAGGGTGGCATGGTAGGAACGCCGAGAAGAAGACTCTAATCAGTAAGAGTAAGAACAGATTGACTATATTTTTCGATGAATTAAGGACTCTTAAAATACAATAGGTTAAGGGTATTCATGAGCTATTTTTACTTACTAGACGGCTTCCTCCATGCATACATTGAAGGCGAAGTACTGGACGTGGGCTGCGGCCGAGGAATCGCATATCGCTACGCCACGCGGATAATAGGCGTTGACGTCCACCTCCCGTCTCTGAAGAGAGCAAGAAAGGTGTGCGAAGACGTTGTTTATGCAGACGCCCGGTATCTGCCCTTTAAAGACGGGTCGTTTGACACGGTCGTTGCTGTGGAAGTAATCGAGCATATGACTAAACGAGATGGCTACAGATTACTTTCTCAAATGGAAAGAGTGAGCCGCCGTAGAATTATTCTCTCAACCCCCAATCTCTATCTTCCTTGGAAGCAAAGAGAGGAACGTCAACAGCACAAAAGCCGCTGGTCACCAAGCGACTTCAAGAAACTGGGGTACAAGGTTCGCGGGATAGGATTCTACTTTAGAAACCTCACCTTAGGGGTGCCGTTAATCATCCCGTACATTTTCCCATGGCTAAGCCTAGACCTCCTAGCCAAGAAAGACAAAAAGAGAAAAGTCAACAAGTAGGCTTCCACATAGCTTGCAACCAACGTATTTTTCGGGGTCTCTGCGATTCATAAGTTTAGACCGGGCAGAGGAAAAGAAGAAGGGCATCCAATCCAACTCGCTGGGCGAGACATTCCTCCCAATCGCGCGTCACTATCCACCACTCCACCGCCATGAGCTCTCTTATATTCCTGACCGCTACCTAGGAGGAGGGGGTATACGGAGGCTCCTTACATGGTTTAGTGGCCAGACGACCTGCTTCTTCGGATTCGGAACTGGTTCCGATTTAGCGTATTCCCATAGTTTATATGGGGTTGTCACACAGCAATTCCAAAACCCATGGCATACGGTAGATCTTATTGTATCTGGCATTTTGTGGGCTGCAACACTCAAAAAGATCCTGATATCATTTGTCACTCAAAGACGCAACGGAACCAACCAATATGATGATTAAGTTTCTGTTAGCCATCTCACTTTGAGGTCGCTTAGAAGTTTGAAGTGGTCGTCATCGGTGATCACATTGCCTTCAGCGTAAGTTAAAGCTGTGGCGGAGATGATGGCGTCTGCTAGTGGGACTCTAGGTGTGCCAAGGGCGATCTCCCCTGCGAGTTGTGCTATCTCGGTGGTCACTGGTATAAACTCTATATGAAATGCTCTCATTGAGGCAATCCTTATTTTCACAGTGTCTTTTCCAAGTGTCCTCCCCATGGTACTGTAAAGCTCTGAGATTGTGATCACTGAAGAGCTCAACTTTATTTCTGCTCTAGACGCCTTTTGAACGATCTTCTTAGTCCATATGGCTGTCTTCTCATCCTCTGGGCTGTAGTACGAAAAGTAAAACCTCGTGTCTAAGACAACTTTCAACGCCATTCCGCACGCCCTTTATCAAGCAGCTCCTTCATCTTCTTGGCATCGCACTTTCCAGCGTCAACCCCAGCCAGATCCTCCAGACTTGGAATGGGTCTGAAAACAATACCAAGAGAGCTGTCTTCCACGATCATCCTCATCCCCTCTTTAATCCTGTACTTCTTCCTATGCTTTGCTGGAATGGTTACTTGCCCCTTCCTCGTTACCAATACATCCATTTTATTCATCATATACAATTTTCAGAATAGTAGTACTTAAATTTTCTTGTAGTACAATCCCTGATGAGGACGTAAAACTCCTCAAGAATAAGGTATACAGCCAAAAGAAGAACTGAAAGAAAGATTCGTGCTCAAAGCGCTTCTCTCGACCAGTGATGCTTTCAGAACCGACGAGAGAGAACTATGCCGAGTTAGAAGAGAAACGACAGCCTATAGAATTGAGAGACGCGATCATAGGTGCCATCACTTTAACTGAGGGTTATGCCATACTCACAAGAAACGTTGAACACTTAAAAAATTACAGGCCTAACCTTTATCCAGTCCCCCCAAATATAGATCCTCGCGCGCGGGAATGAATTTTATCATCGTAGTTTCTATAGAATCTTCGAGTATCTCGCGTTGTAACGTGGTTTTAGTGTCCACATTTCTGGAGGAAACTTTATATCATGGCAGGTTAGGCTATTTTGTGGTGAAACATTTGGAATCTGGTGTTGAAATCAAGAAGGTGGATGCCCAAGGTCGTCTCATCCTGCCTGCAGATTGGCGTGAGGTTGAAATTGGGGAAAGTCGGGAGCTGTACATCATCAAGAGGAAAGGATGCTTGAAGATAGTTCCTAAGCGTCGCGTTGACTTGACTGAAAACTTTGATAAGGTTGATTTGGGCGTGGAAGCCATTGAAAGCTGGAAACAGTTTGAAAAGAAATTCTATGAGGCGGGTGGATGAGATTCTTAGATGCTAATGTATTCATCTACGCCTACTACAAACCGAAAAAACAGTTAACTCAAAAAGAGAGACAGATAAAGGAAAATGCCAAGAAGATAATCAGCAGTGTGTCTCAGGGAAAAGAAGAAGTGGTAATGACCGTTGTTCACGTGTCCGAAATAGTGAACATTCTCAAACATGGCATGCCCCCAGATCAGCTAACCACCATCGTCCGTGGACTGTTCATGCTTGACAATGTGAAAATAATGGGTGTAACCCGAGAGGCATACTTCGCTGCAACCGAGCTTGGGGATGATTTGAAGCTTGAAGCAAACGACGCCTTGGCCATCGATGCCATGAGGCTAAACGATATAAAAGAAATATACTCGTTCGATGAGGACTTTGACCAAATAGAGGGGATAACAAGACTTCCAACGCTATAAAGAACAGAACGCACGATCAAGAGAGCCCACCCCAGTTTGAAGCTGACCCTTAGTTGCCTGTATGAGCTTGAACACTTTTGGATACTAGTCCATCCCAGTCTATTATTAGACTTGAACCCGTTTAGGTATGGGGACTAGCCGCCCCATCATATTTTGGCTGGTTTTTGGAAAAGAAGTTTGGCATGTGAGAGCTGAGAAAAGCTATCAACGATAGGTAGACTACGTGACAAGGTTGAGGAAAAAATCAAAAACTTGAACAGCTTAGCAGAGAATCCCAGATCCTTGAAGTTACGCGCCTCCGACCCCTCTCAGATGTTCGTTGATCGCCTTCGAGAAGTCGGTGGCCTTTCCAATAATGTCCTCAACATGCTCCTTCCGTACTATTATTCTGGGTTCGTAGTCGGCCTTTTCTCTCAAACCCTTAGCCAGAACAAGGATCTTCCCCATTTCAGCTGGGAATATCCCGGTCTTCACGAAGTTTTTGCCAAACATTCTTGCTACGCCCTCATGTGTTTTAGGGTATTCTTCGACGGAGGCCAAAACCGCCTTAGCTGCGTGAAACATGGAGTAGTAGGCCCTTGAGGCCGCGTCTTCATACATGCCCTTTTCTAAGAGATAAACGGCTGACTTCAGACTTCTCTTCGCTCGTTTGATGTGCGCCTCAACCTCTAACTTCATCTAGAATACTCCCATGCAGTTGTACGCCTTCCTTTGCTACACTTCGAGCAAATGAGGAGCCTTCAAGAAGAAGCCTTTGATACGTCCTTCTCTTCAGGACGTGAATGGTCAATACCTGCTCTGAAGAAAGCATAACCGGGTAGAGAAGATCGTAGAGCTTCGATTCGGATTCCCATTCCTCTCCCTCCGAAACCAGCACGAGCAGGTCTATATCGCTTTCCCCGTCCGATTCGCCCCTTGCAACAGAGCCGTACAACATAACATCTGTAACGGTCTTCATGTTTGTAACGATTAAATAAGAGGCTATGTCAGCCACTAGCCTATGAAGCGTAGGATAATTAATCTCCTTCTCCGTCGCCTGCACGATTACCCTTCGCACAGCGTCTCTGACGGCATCACTCCTACTCACGTAGAGCCCACTGCTCACCAACTTGTCTAACTCATGGAGAAGCTTTCTGTCCAGCCGTGCGGGTACAACGACGCTCATTATCGTATACTATGGTATACACCTTTATTAAAACATGATTATCTCATAGCCAGCTTAAGCCAAAATGATTTTGATACCTCGACTTCAACTTAGACTTTCAACAACCAAGGCGGAGACGGTAGCGCAAAAATTTCTGTCCCCACGCTTGAGAGGATAATGGTGGAGGCACTTGCCTGGGATCTCGCCATAAAATCCCCATATCGCGTTGTGGAAGAATCGTTTATTGTGCTCCACCCTCGAGCAGAAAAACCTGACATGTCTTCGCCAGCGTAGGGTCTGCTGTTTAGCCCTTCTTGGGACGCGCTTTCACAACAATAACCGCCAAGACGGCTAATGTGACTGCGGCAGCAGTTAAGATTATTTCTGGCGTGATGGTCGGTGGCGTTGGGTGGACGATGAACTCTGCGTTCTCCTCCACAACGCCTATGGTCAGAATTTGCTCAAACATTCTAGCTACGTTCGTGTGCATGCGGCCGTATACTAGGATCAGTTTGGCGTCATGGTCTGTCTCGTTTAAGTTGGCTGCCTCGATGGGCGTCAAATAGTAGTCGGTGGCGTTTGACATTAGGGCATTGTTGCTCCATCTCACAAGCCCTTCCTCGACCTTTGTATCGTCTCCAACGATGTGAAGTACGTCTTGGTCACCGCCTCGGTTAAGCGTGAAGTGGTGCTGTTCAGCGGTCTCACCGACTATTTCCTTTTCGATTCTGAAGACAAGGGCCAGTCTCCCTGTTTCAGGGTTTTTGAATGGCCAGTCGACGATCCTGATGGTCGTTTTCAGCTCGACTGCGCCGAGTGTTGTCGTGGTTAAGCTCAATGCTCCCACCTGCCTCGTCTCGGTGAAGTTGGAGTAGTACATTGAGAACTCCGTGAAGACGATGAGGAACGGTATGCTTGGATACTTGAGGAGAGCTTGATGGACGCCAATACCTACCTCCGAGCCTTCTCCGCTAATGATCGGGGTCGGATTGCCATAGATCCCCGTCCATGATTCGACATCACATTCCTGTACGACTTCAAGATTCTCATCATACTCGACGATCTTCTCCAAGCTGACCTTGAAGTGCGTCAGGTTCAGCCTGTCTCCTGTGTAGTAGAATCTTATGCTCGGTCGCTTACCAGAGATTTCGGCCGTTAGGACGTTTGACTCGAAAACGACAATGTCGCGTGCTTTGTCGACGCGGGTCGTGATGGAGTAGTTATCAGAACGGGCCGCGTACGCGGGTATGGTCAAGAGCAAAATAGCCGCGATCAAAGCAACAGCCTTTCTCATGTCCTTCCATCTTCCTTGAGTGAACGGGATTGTCTAGCTTTTGAGAACAATAAGAAGCTTACCGGTTTCTCAACGGTGCCTCTTGGAGAGAAGGGTTGGTTTACTTATTAATCTTTTGCAGAATGGCCCATAATCGTAAGCACCTTTAAGATGTTTTAACCAGGTCTCAAGGTTTCGACTCCCACACTACGTCCGCCTGTCCCATTGTCTGGTCGATAAGACGGTTAGTCCTCCACGCATCGATCAGTATGAGACTGATGATCTCAAACATTGGGAAAAATAAAGGCGACCTCTGCTCTCAGTCTATCTTCTACGCCCCTAAGTGGCCTCGCCCATAATGATACGAAAGCGGCCAAGGACGCCTAGAATATGCTAGATCAGCCTGACCTAAGAATATCTTTCAGGGAACGCGCTCTCTTCAGAAATTACAAAATAAAAAAAGGGGGAAATTGGTTTTTGCGTGTTTACTGCGTCTACTCTGTCCAGTCTATGGAAGTTGGGTAGCTGAGCCACGGACCCCAGTAGAGTCCGGTCTCGAATCTCCATCTTCCTGCTGGCGGACCGACGATCTCCTGTATCGCCCATTCGCCACCATGTGTTCCGTCTCCCCAGTCCGCTGTGCTTTCATGGTCGACGACGCCGCACATCTTCGCTGTGTTCAGCAGTATGGCGGTGGCGCCTCTCTTCCCCGCGGAAGTTCCCGGGAAGACAGTTGCGTTTATGTACAGGTCGTTGAAGTTGCACCAGTAGTGGGCCAGCCAGTAGGCCGCCGCATGCGTGTCAAAACCGCTGACGCCGTAGACGATGAGGCCCGCGTACGGGTCGATCAGCGTCGGACCGTCAAGCGAGACCCCGCTTGGGTTCGTGTCGTAGTGTGTACCATCGTCAAGCCATGCGTTATCGTATACCGATGTCCAAGACGTCAGGTTGAGGTCTTCGGTTATGGCGATGAGCGAATAGCCGCCCTCGGACTCCGGATAGAACGTGCCCGTCGGGATGCTGAAGAACCCGGCCTCGGGCAGCTCCGACCCGGTCGTCGCGGGGTCGACCCAGATGATCCACGAGTGGTCGTTGAAGTACGCTGTGCCCAAGTTGACGCGTGGGCCGCCGATGTTGATGGTGTGGTTCACGTCCCAGTCGTAGCATGTCGGAGTCGTGAATATGCCAGTGCGCATGTTGTCCTGCTTATACATCCTGCCCTGTCTACGCTGCCACGCCGTGAGCTTCAGCGTCACGGTCACTGGATCCGGATAGACCAGCGAGGTCTTCGTCTTTGTGTAGTATGGTGCGGTTGCAAGCGGGCTGAAGACTTCCGTGTCGTACATCGCAAGCCACAGCGGATCCAAGTCACATTCAACGCCGCATTCGGGGCTGTGTTCGTCGATGAAGAAGCTTCCGAAGGCTTCGCCGGTCATCACCGCGCCGACGACGTCTATCGTCGCCGCGCCCTGGTTCGTCAGGGTGTCGTAGTGGACGGCGCTGTCGCCCAGTATGAAGGTCGTGTTCCTCGGGTCATATCCCGCGTATGCACCACAGGTAATCCCGACTTCACGCCTTATCCAAGTGTTTCCAGCGTACTCGGACAGGCCTTTCCACTCGACGCCGCTGAACGGATACCAGTTAGAGAGGTCCATGTATTCGTCGTTACCAAAATCTTTGGTTTCGGTTGACAGTTTGTAGGTTGCGTTGAAGAACTCGGAGAGCAGGTACTTGAGCTCGCCGACAGTGATCTGTCCGGTGAGGCTCGTGTCGTGGTCCCAGTCGTAGCTCGATGGATCGTTGACATAGCCGAAGGTGTCTGAGCAGTTCGTAATGCCGTAGACCGTCAGGAACTTGGCCTTCTTTAAGGCGGTCGCCGAACTCAATGTGATGTTCCACTGACCCAACAGCAGGTTGGCCGCCGTGTAGTGGGTGGCGTCGATGCTTCTATACTCAACGCTCAACGGTTGGTAGCCGAAGCGTCTGCCTAGGCCTTCGCCGAAGAACAGATAAGTCGGAGGACCTGGTCTGTGCAGGTTGTACGTGTAGTGGTTCCAGTTGTCGGTGTCCCAGTTGCTGCAGTTCGGGTAGTACGCCACGAACGCGGCGTGGTGCTGCGGAGGCTCTGAGTAGCCGTCCGGCGGAACCCAGTGGTTGATGCTCGAGTTCGTCCAGACGACGGCTAGGCTGTAGTTCTGTGGCCAGTATTCGCATCCGGTCCAGAACATGTGGTTGTCTGTCTTTTCTGCCGGCGTCAGTTCTTCCAAGTGGTCCTTCCATGTGCCTTTCTTGGAGTTGGCGTAGAGCACGGCGTAGGCTTCGTCCTCTCCTTGCTGGAACTTCTGGTCGATGTCGAAGTCCGTCATCCTTCTGAAGACGGCGTCGACTGGACCGTACTCGGTCTTCAAGTACTCGACCGTCCAGTAGGAGGCGACCTTCTTCGTGTCCTTGAAGAAGACGTAGAGCGCGGTTATCTCGAAGAGCTTCGGCTCAAACCCGAAGGCTGTACCAAGTGTTGCGTTGTTCGTCAGAACCTTGACCTCGACGACCATCAGTCTGCTAGTGTTTGTGATGACCGTCACGCTCTCTGGCACAACGTCAAGCCTAGCGCGTCCGTATGGAGTGCTGTGGTTGCCGTATATGGCCATTGAGACATGCCAATGCGGGTCGACAGTGTATGACGGTGTTCCTGCGTGGAACTTCCAGTAGAGCTGCCATCCCTCGATCGGGAAGTAGTGCCAATCGGCGCCCGACTTTGCGGGTGTGGCGATGTGCTCACACGGATAGATACCGTAGTCCGTCCCGTCGTCGCCCGCAGGCATATCGATCTGCCAGGCTGAGTCGGTTGGATACGTCAAGCCCACTCCAAGCAGTGATCCTGTGTTGAACGGGTCCTGATCCGTAACCATCTCGCCGTAAGCTGTGAAGCCGACGTTGATGGAGCGTCTCTGCCACCTTGTGTAGTTGTACTCTGGGAAGAGTTCGTCGTGCAGCATACCGTAAGCCACGATCTGCCTCTCACCTGTCTCAGTTGACATCCAATCCTTAGCCGTTACAGGTACTGAAAGAAGTGCGGTTGTAAGCATCATAGTTGTTAGCAGTAAACCTAATACTATTTTCTTCTGCAATTTCCATTTCTCCTATTTTTGGTTAAAGAACATTCCTCTCTACACCATATAAATAGCTATTCATTCTACAAAAATAGAGACTGAAGCTAGAGCGCATTCGAACCTTAATCTAAAATAGCGTACACGCACAGAAATAGACGCGTCTGAACCAAATCTCAGCCATTACTAGAGCTGATCATGAGAACTGTAGAACCGCCACGCATTCTCGTTAAAAAACCTAAAAACACGATTACGCTATCGGACGCGGCAACAGCGAAAAACGCGGGCACCCGACCAGACGCGGCGAAGGAAAAAAGACCAAGGCAGAGCCTGATGTCTTGGGTTAGTTCAATTATGGGCACATTCATAAATGGGTACTTCGTTATTTTGTTAATAGTGACATATGTTGGTTGAAACAACCTATCACAAGAAGAAGATCTACATCCCCACCGAAGTCAAGAACAAGATCGGCTTAAGGGATGGAGACAAGCTAACCGTGACTGTACTGGACACAAAGAGCTTCAAGCTCGATCTGAAGCGCAAGACGATTGAGGAGCAGATATCCGACGCGTTGACGAACGCCCGCGAGGTCGGCGTGCCCAAAGGGCTAACACGAAGAGACATCTACGAGAATACTGGTTAACGGCAAAAACATCACGCAAAGCACCCACGCCCGAAAGAGACTCCTGCTTGACACAATGATTCTATGTTATGAAAAACTCACTGAGAAAGCAGACGAAATTCTCCAGAAAAACCTTTGACAAGACAAGAACCAGCCCCTAAGAATGTCTTCATGCAGCAGTAATGAAAAGAAACGGAATAACGAATAGTATCAACAGACAAGGACTTCTGCAAGATACCCTGGATAGAACGCATAGATCCAAAACATGCAAAATAACTTTTTTGTTTCCAAACGCGTTGCTAAACAAATACATCTTCCCGTAGATCGACAGAAGACTTGATTAACTCAATCTCTCAAAATTCACACGATCTTGCTATTATTAATCGGAAACAGTTCTCTTTGAAGTGGACTCACGCTACATTTATATTGTTTCGTATTGCAGTAATTGTGTCGGTGAGAAACTTGGAGACCATAACTACGAGGGTGCCTGACGAGGTCTATCGCGACATTAAGAGGATCGAGGAAGAGGAGAGGACCGGGAGAGCTGAAGTGATTCGACGGCTACTATCTGATGCCATAAAAAGATGGAAACTAAAGAAGGCATTAGACACGTTGCGGGAGAGCAGAGCCACCCTAAGGACGGCCGCGAAGTCTGCCGATTTAACTTATATTGAGATGCTGGATGCGGCTGAAACAGCTGGCATCCCAATCGATTACACTCTCTCGGATCTGAGGCTTGACCTAAAGACCGCCATGAAGGAAAAATAAGTGAGCGTGTGCGATTCAGCCCCTCTCATATACTTGTCAAGAATTGGACAGATCGAGCTTCTGAGAAAACTATTTGGCTCCGTGACAATCCCGACATCCGTTTATCGCGAAACCGTGGAGGAGGCTAAAAACCTCAAGAAGCCGGGCGCCTCGGCCGTAGAAAACGCTGTAAGAGACGGGTGGATTGAAGTCGTCCAATTATCTGCCTCGGAGATAGAGCTGGTTAAGAGATTGGCGGAGAGTGAGCCCATTCAAATCGAAGATGCTGAAGTCCTATTCCTAGCGAAGAAAAGATCGACAAAGCTGATCACAAACGATAAATGGCTTGTGAAAATTGCTGAATCACTGAACATAGAGACCGTCTGGACGACTACACTCGTACTTCTAGCAGTAAAGAAAAAAATTCTGAATAAGAACAGAGGAAGAGAAACCTTAAGAAAGCTTATCCTTGAGGGACTTCACGTCAGGTCAGACATCTACGATGGAATCCTCAGTGCACTAGAAGAACTCTGAAGGACTTATCGAGCAAGAACTGCCCTTTAGCGCGCGCTATTCTTTGACGAGTCGCCATTTTTTTGCGATCCAAGCTTGTGCGGGAAGGCCGTGGAGAGAGTATCTTTGGGCTCGATGCGCTCCTCTGTGGATTAAGACGGGCCCCTTGATCTTTCTGCATTCGCAAACTATTTGTTCGCCGATTATTTTGTCGCCTATATCTTTGCAGATCATTTGATCTTTCCTCCTTCCCAGAGCTCTTTCAGCGCTTTGGTGGTTAAGTCGAGGTCCAGCCTTAGGTCGTTGGCGATTTCAAAAGTATCAGCCTCGCTTTTTTCTTCAAGGTATTCGATGATCTCTCTCTTGGCCTGATCCATGCTGATCCCTCTTATCTCGATGACCTTCATGCTTCCCGCTTCGTTAAGGTAGTGATCGATGGCTTCGCGGATGAATTCACTCCTCGACCGAAGGCCAAGTTGCTTAACCAAGCGATCTATCTTCTTCATTTGCTCCGACGTCAATCTTGTTGGTATGCAGTGCTTCTTTTCTTCAGATGTTACGAGCATAACGCCACCAAAAGTATACATGTTATACCTGTATATAAAATGTTGGGAAGTCACCATAATTCAATTTTGAACTAAGCATGTCATCAAGCTGGACCGAGCTGAAGGAGGAAAATCCCGTATATTAGGAGCCGAGACAACAGAGGTTAATCGGCCTCTTTGGAGGGGTAAAGGAAACCTTGATCGATCAGCTCCGAAAGCTTCCTGTCTAGCCTGGACAGTATGCTTCGCACACGGTCGCTGTCTCTACATAATCGTGCCCGACTCCAGAACACTCTCGCGTACCTCTTTAGACGGACAGATCTGGACCCCGTTCACCATAGTTACATCATCGTCTATGACCACGTGATCTCCGATGATGCAGCCTTCCTCAACCCTAACCCACTGCCCAACAATCGCGTTCTCACCCACGACCGCACCCTTTATCGAAGCAAACCTGTCCACCCAAACGCCGGGAAAGATCACCGAACTCTGAATCCTACTTCCCTTACCAACCTCCACACCGTCACCCAGAGAAACGTATGGCCCTATCACAGCGTCCTCACCCACCTTCACACCCTCGCCCATAATCACTGGCGGAATGAGCTGGGCACTCCTATGAATCTCGGTTCCCTCTTTCACGATCGGCTTCTCCGCCATCAGACCCAACATCATCTTGTTCGCCTGAATGTAGTCGCTGGACACACCGATGTCGATCCATAGACCGTCAAATCTGTATCCGTAAAGCTTACGCCTCTGCGCGATAACCGGGAAAACCTCCACCTCAGTCGAAACCTTCCTGTCCCCAGGGATAAGCTCGAGAACCGACCGATCCAGCATATACACGCCTGCGTTTATGAGTTTGCTCGGCGACTCCCCCGGCCTCGGCTTCTCGACAAAACGCAGAATCTGGTTTCGCTTACCCAACTCGACAGCGCCGAACCTGCTCGGATCCTCGACCTCACGCAAAGCGATGGTGCCGTCGCCATCGTTCTTCACATGGAAGTCATGAAGGCTACGATAATCTATCCGGGAAAGTATGTCGCCATTGAGCACGAAGAAGTTCTCCTCACCTTTCAAAAACTCCTCGGCCTTCTTTATCGGGCCGCCTGTCCCCAGAGGCTTCACCTCACGAGAATAGATGATCTCCATCCCATAACGCTCCCTTCCAAAGAACCTCTCCAAAACATCAGCCATATAATTCACGGCAAGGATAATCGTGTCAACCCCGCTCTTAGACAGGCTTTCAAGCGCCCAGTCGAGAAGCGGTCTGTTCGCGACGGGAAACATCAGCTTCGGCCTGGTGCAACTGAGCGGTCTAAGCCTAGTTCCGAAGCCTCCAGCAAGTATAAGCGCCTTCAACTAACCCAACCATCCTCAACAGGAAACTACACTATTGACTAGCTGAGTATCTATTTAAAATGCGTTTCCACGGTGCCCCTTCTAGGCCAAACCTAGCCGAGAACTTCGATTCACTGTCGTCGCGTGAATAAGCTTTAAGCCCAGATCTCCTGATACTTCAGCAGACAACTTTTCCAAAGATGCGTCTTCGCGGTGTCCCCCACTTGGTTACTTCTAACCAAAAACTTCGATTCGCCGTTTGGACCTTCATAGTGTGCTTCAACGCATTCTTCATCTTCCAAAGATTGCTCAGCGGCATACCGATGGGCGAAGACGCTACAAGCCACCTATACAAGATCCTCTACTCATACGAAAGCTACAAAGCAACCGGAGTCATACCCGCATGGTCCAACCTATGGTACGCCGGCCACCCTCTCTTCCTATATTATCCGCCCCTCAGCTACTACCTCGTTCTAGCCGTTTCCCTAATCGGCTTCGACCCCCTAACTACATACAAAGTAGTGGACGCTTTCTTCTTCATCATTGCCCCAATAGCCGTCTACTTTCTCGCAAAGAAGCTTCAACTCAACGAGAAAGAAAGCCTCGCTGCAGCCCTACTCTTCACCGTATCGCCAAGCGTCGTTGAAAACTACTACTTCTTCGACCGCTACCCGACAACGATCTCCTTGTCCCTGATCGCCGTCTTCATCGTCTTACTAATACGCGTTCTAGAAGACGCAAAACTCAGCGACATCTCACTTCTAACCCTAACCTCGGCAATAATAATCCTAACCCACCACCTATCTGCATACCTTCTCATCCTTGTCGTACCAATTTTCGCATTACACTTTTTGACGCGTAAGAATCTTTACCACGCGTCCGTAGCACTTATCCTCACTGCAACAGGATCATTCCTAGCTTCCGCTTTCTGGCTAATCCCATTCCTAGACGCCATGAAATATGAGCAGGTGAATCCCTTCGTCAACCACAACCTGTACATCAACTATATTGACATACCGCATCTTGGACACGTACTCTTCATCCTAGGCGCCATCCAATTCCTCTCCGCATTAATCATGATAGAACTCCATTTCTTTGGGAATCCAAAGAATGGAAGACGACTTCTCCTAGCCACGGTCCTACTGTTCTCTTTAGGCGCTCTGTCCTCCACCCTCTTCTCGATCCCCATCGGACAAATATTGATAGCTTCGAGCCTAACGGTCGCCTTAATAACCATCGTTAAGAATAGGCTGTCGAATCCCGGTGACTCGGACAGAGGCGTCTCGTCCTGCGCCATAATGTTTCTAATCTCCTTCTGGCTCTCCCTCGGATCCTACGGACTAATCATCCAAACACTGCCCTTCTGGCAGAAACTGGACAACATGCGTTTCTTCCTCTACGCTAGCATACCGCAAGCCATACTTGCAGGAAAATATCTCACAGGCGCGTTAGAAAAGGGAGGCTTTCCAATCTCGCGCTCATACACTATAAAGGTTGACAGGAAGGTTTTGACAGCGCTCATCTGCGTGGGCGCCTTAGTCAGCTTCTCCTTCGGAGCCGTGGCAACAGGACTCAACAGAGCCACGCCAAACACCGATATCCCCAAAGATGTAGTTGAATACTTCAAAAGCAACCCAAAGGAAGGTAGAATACTTTCGATCGAGTGCCCAAAGTGGATCTACGTTCTCCCTGTCTACACGGATAAGCCGATAATCGACGGCTGGTTCCCCCAAGGCAAGATCCTGAAACCACTTCTAGCGATAAACGACTACCGAATAAACGACCTAATAGACTACCCCCTAAACACTCGCATCGAGATATGGCAAGAACTGATCTCAAACTACACGCAACTGGACATAAAATGGATCATGATCGGAAACGCAAGCTTCAACCATATAGCTGAAGAGAATCCGAACTTCACCCTAGCCTTCGCTTCAGAACAGATCAGGATCTACGAAGCCAAGAAGAACCTTTCCCTCATAGAGACAAACCCTCAAGACGCCGTAAACAACATACTCGTGATCCGACCGAAACCAGATGAAATACAGATCATCGTCCAGAAACTCGACAAACCCACCACCCTCATCATCAAAGAAGCATACATGCCATACTGGACAGCAACCTCATCAGACAACAAGACCATCAAATTAG
>Ga0315280_10000779_pt1 | contig 57866 bp, 70 predicted proteins | sample YL17G06_40_MG_FD_203697 | JGI IMG/M metagenome (GOLD analysis project Ga0315280, IMG submission 203697) | Sediment microbial communities from Yellowstone Lake, YNP, Wyoming, USA - YL17G06_40 | ecosystem: Environmental > Aquatic > Freshwater > Lake > Sediment | place: USA: Wyoming | collected... | reverse complement strand
TGAAGCGGTTCGAACCTTGAAGAGCATAACCGCTAAGACGCTACTGGAAGAGTTTCCGGAGCTGGAGAAGCATCTTTGGCAAGGAAGCCTTTGGACAAGAGGTTACGCCGTCAATAGCGTAGGCGGCTTAAACCTAGACACCGTACGCCAATACATAATGACAGAACAAGAACCTTAACGCGCTAAAGAGCCCCCAGGCTCTGCCTGGGGGACATCTACTGAGAAAAGTGCACTTGCTTCCGACAAATCAACGTGATGTTCTTGCGCAGAATATGTATCCGTAGCGACGTCATTAGTGGCAACTCGACGATGATCGGATCTACAGCGAACATAGTCTCCCTCGGAATCTTAGAGCGCAGGAGGCACATCTATATGAAGTTTGGCTGGTGGATCAAGATAGGATTCCTAGTTGTCGTGGTGGCCGTGGCTCTGGCGGGACTCTTGTTGTTGGCGCAGATCGCTTAGGAGAAGCATCGAAATGAACGAAAAGGTCAAAAGCCTTAAGATGCGCTCATAGTGGAAGTTCTAGACGACTTCGTAAACAACTCCAGAAGGAGGATAGTTTGCGTGTTAGATAGCGAGCGGAAACTAGAGGCCTGATCTCATTGACGGAAGAACGCTAATGGCTTCTATCCTCTCGATTTGTTTCGAAACGTTAAGATCTATCTTTCGAGACGTTAAATGGGGTTAAATCTTAGGCTTGTGACTTTAGTTTCGGCGAGTTCGCTTGAGCGATCTTGAAGAGTTCGGATTCAGACTGGAAACCCTAAGTAAACTCGACAAGCATTCTTTCACCGCTTGTCAGATCGCTTCGATCGCGATGACATGCCACAAACTCTTCTCAGAGCAGGTGAGTGAGGTTTTATTCAAGACCTTCGGAAAAGCTTTCGCTAAGAGATTGGTCGAGCTCTATTCAAGTGAATGGAAGATTAAATCTTGGACACCTCAACTTCTTGCTGACGCACTTGGCGACTTGGAGAGGAGGATCGAGGGGGAATGCCATGTGGAAATAGCTGACGGGTCCAAGATTATCATGAAGGTGACTAGATGTCCTTTCGGAAATGAGCTCGTTCAATCGACTGGAGGCTCTCTCTGCCAGATAGAGAAGCATATATCCGGTGCGATGGTTGAGAACGCTTCGATTCCTGTGAGAAGATTGACTTTGGATACTTCCATCGGGCGAGGGGACGACTCCTGCCTCATAGTGATAGAACTGGAAAGTGAGAAGAGAGAACGTGTGTCGGTTCCAGTCAGCATAAGTAAGAAATTGTTCTGAGCATCGTTTGTCGATGCGTTTCTCTCAGACGCCTAGCCATCAAATGTAAGGTAGAACAGTTTGAGGGTACTTTCTTTGGAGAAGTTTCTCCAACTCGAACTTGAGCTTCAAGTCCAACTGCCTATGCTTATCGGAGATGTAATCGATGGGCTTCGGTGAGTGCACAACCGGCCCTTGGACGACCATTGGGCTGGATATATCTTTGAACGAGACGGGCTTCTTGGCCATCAGGTCGGTTAGAATTTCGTTTATGCTCTTCTTCTTCTCCATTGCGGTTGTTAATTCTTCTATCTGGCTTTTTGTGAGGGGCCGGAACCCGAATGTGTATGGTGAGATGTTTTTGAGGAACTCAGCGTCTTGATAGGTCTTGGCTCCGTAGCCGACCGACTTGTACGGGTTGATCTGCTCCTCTTTGACTATCCAGAGTTCTTCGCCGTGGGAGATTAGGACGCTCAAGTGTCTACCTGTGTCTCGGCCGACGAGGACCCTCCAGTCTTCCGGGTCATTAGTGTAGGCTTTGATGATCTCCCGCTTGACCCTCTCCGAAGACCTAGCCATGACAGACTCGACCGCTAACCTTCCAACATTAGTCGAATAGAGATAAGATATTAACCTTTCAGTGACATGCTTCCACCCTCGAAAGGGTAGCCAATCGCTACTAAGCAATTCTTGGATGTATTTGCGATCGTCTTGGCTGATAGGCGGTCAAAGTATTCGGCAACATGTTTCCGTTTATGTCGAATACGCTTCAACGGTCCCCATTTTCCTGCTTGCTGGAGCTCCACTACTCGCCGATTCAAGCAGTTTAGGCGGTTTAGCCGCTCATTTGGATGCCAAGTTGTTTCTACCCCATATTCCTCAACTTCAATATCCTGCTGGAGCCTTAGCCGCAGCCGTTTACATAGTATCTGGCGTCAGGAGTATGGAGCGAGGCACTATCTCTATGGACCGAGATAAAGAGGGAAATGAGGTTCCTTCAGACCTTGAGTTGAATAGACTCGCCGTGCCCAGAAGGGTTTACACAGTCTCTCACGCCGAATATGTAGCCGATCGAGTTGGTTGGCTATATCAGAGAAGAAGCTTTGTTAAGGGATTGAGATTCGTTGAGGAGCCACCGGTGCTCAGGTTCTTCTTCTGGAAGTTAGAGCCTATCGATAATTTGGGAGCAAAACTAGCTGAAGAGTTCAAAAAAGAATCTGACGCCAATTACTAAACAAGTTTGCCGCTTAACTTGTCGGTTGGCTGACTCTTACGAAGTTGAGTTTCAGGTCTCCCACTAAGCTTTCGAGTCCACCTCTCTCTAATTCTGGAATGTGACTCTTAAGCTTCTGAACCAGGAAATCGATTGTATCGATCGCAGTTCTCGCTTGATCGAAATCCCTCTCAATCTTATCTGTTCCCGGCTTCACTCTCAAACCCATCGTCTCCCAAGCCTTGGCGCTCAACAAACCTATGAATAATCCCATCAAGGAGTACGTGTCGAGCGAAGTGATATCTTGAATCTTGGCTTCCTCACTTCCCACTTCTTCACTCAAGACTCCGATGCCTCAAGTAATTGGTAAGACCTGTGAAAACTGATAAAAGTTTTGAAGAGCAGCTATTGATTAGAGTTGCTTGAAGGTGAAATCATGCCCATAGTTGAAGGAAGATATGAGATGAAGATCGGCACAAATTTTTGAGAAAATTGAGGATGGGATCGAAGGGATCAAGAAGCTCATTCGAAAGTCAAGGGCGGTGAGGATAAATAATATACAAATGGCTCTGCTTGAGGAGTTGAAGCCTCTGCTGAAAGGGAAGGACGTAAGGATTATCCTGCCTCAAGGCCGACAGAAGACCGCTGATTTAGAAGAGTTAGGCAAAGTCGCAGTCACCAAATCCAGAATCTACAGCGAATATGATGGGGAGGAGGCGAACATGGGTTCCATTGGTTTCTCAGACATCATACTCAATATCGCTTGGCTAGATGGAAGAATACTTGAAATCTCAACAATGGAGTACAGCAAATGCGTAAAGTGCCTAGGGAAAACTTTTGAGATGGCTTGGAGATACGCGAAGAAATGAAAAGGATACACCCTAGACGCAATTAGGCTCTGATGAAAGGTGTCGGGCAGCAAGGATCGATGAGGATGAGAAAAATTTTAGTGCATATTATCTACAGCGCACACTAATTACCTAGGTTTCTCAGCGCGGTAACACGATAGATCTTGCGGCGCCGCGTCACCTCTGCATGTTTGGTTGCCGTATCGGTTTGGTTCCGGTACGTGCTGTATTAATCTCTAGGTCCTGTAGTATCTCTTCGCCAGCCTCTTCATGAACCTCTTTGGGAGCCTTCCTTTCGTTTCCTTTTCGATCAGTTCATATATATCTGGCTGAGCTGCGCAGAGATCTGTCAGGGTCAAGATTCCTATTAGGCGTCCTTCCTGAGTGATGGGGAGCTTCTTGATCCCTTTAGCGACCATGAACCTCGTAGCTTCGGTTACATCCATGTCGGGCCCTGCGCAAATCAGCGGTTTCGACATAACCATTTTGACCCGCGTTGCCTCGGCGTTCCTGCCCAGTGCCAGTACTCTTGACAATAGATCCCTTTCAGTAACAATGCCCACCGGTTTGTTCTGCTCCATTACGACGAGACTCCCTATCTCCTGCTGAGCCATCTTGCTCGCCGCATCCTTCACGGTTGCCTCTGAGTCTATCGAAACGACGTTTGTACTCATCAAATCTTTCACTATCAATTCTACATCAACTTCTTTTCCTAGAGATTGCGCCCAAGAGAATAAACAAACCTATGAGGATGATGACAGTCTCGAATACTGGGAGTTTGAAACCCACAAAGTCTGAGATTCCAATTAATAGAGTAACAATTCCGATGAATAGAGTGAACGTGCTTATGGGAATCTGTTTCTGATATCTCATAGCATTCAATGCTATTAGGAGCAACCCTATTGTGGTGAAGATGCCGCCTTTGATGTCGATCTTATAGATGGATTGAACAGCCAATATTGCGCCTAACCCGACAAAGAAGATGCCCCAGCTCGCAGTTTCCAACCTTTTGTTCAAAACCGTTTTTTCAGTGGTCATTGACACATATTTCACTTCGAACATAGGTTAAAAATAGAGCCAATAAGCTTTCCTTTTATTCTGTTTTCTTCTTTCCATGGAAGAGCTCGCTGCCTGCTCCTGGATAAACTACCCACTCTGATTTGGGAGTGGGCTTCTTGACTGCTGGCCATTTGTTTGGACGTGGCTCTGATCCTTCCAGCGTTACTTGGGACGGGGCGGCATCTACCATAGTAGGGCTTTTTCTTACATCTCTTCCTGGAACGTTGGCGCTGAATTCGATAGGAATTCCATTGGGATCGAAAGAGTATATGGAATGAATGAATCCGTGGTCAATAACATCGGAAACATAGAAACCAGCTGCCTCAAGCCTATCCTTCAACTCCCATAGGTCCTCCTTCATTTCTACTCCAAAAGAAACATGGTCAAAAATGTAGGGCCCTTTAACGGGCCTCCCATGGTCCTTTTTGGGCACAGGTTTTACTCCTGGCCACTCGAAAAAGGCGACTAAGTCTGTATCGGAGAGCTGAAAAAAGTAGTGTCTGTATCCAGGTTCTCCCAAACCTGCTACCAACCTCATACCAAGCAGATCCCTCCAGAAACGAATGGTGTTATCCATATCACCCGTGGCCATAGCAAGGTGATTAACCCCATTGAATTTAACCACAGCACTCCCTCTGCTATCCAATCTACGTTTCAATCGCCTGTCCAACTTTTTAAACTCATCTTCGCAATTTATCACTGACATCTGCGCCCGCATCAGCGATGTACATCCTGCTGTCAACGCAAGATGACTTAGGGTGAACATTAGAATAGATTCGCTGAAAAGCAGCTAAACTCGTTCAGTCAGTATCTGGCGCATTTCCTCTTTACCGAGTTTAACAGGATTATTCTTATTCCCGGTGCCGCTGATTATCCTGTCGAAATCCTGCTCCTTTATGCCAAATTGGCCAAGTCGGGGGATATTCAAATCCGACATCCATTTTTCAATGGTCTGGGATAAGTTGCGGGCGTAGTATATATCATCCCTGTCTTTATGCGGCGTAAAAAGCCGTCCCACCATGGCATATTTTTTCAAAGCAATATGTTCGGGGTTGGTTTGGATGAGTTTTTCGATGTTTATCCTTGTGGAAGCGCCCATTAGCGTGCCGCAAACCACGCCATGCGGAATATCGAAATACCCTCCGATTGTGGAGGCAAACCCATGAACAATGCCCAATCCGGCATTGGCCAGGCAAATACCCGAAATCAACGAAGCATACGCCATGTCAGAGCGGGCTGCCACGTTATCCGGTTTATGATACGCGGTCAAAAGTGAGTTTTTCAGGCAACGCAGAGCTTCAAATGCCAGAGAGTCTGTGAAAGGCGAGGCATTATCCGATACATAGGCTTCAAGCAACTGGGTAAAGGCATCCATCCCGCAGGCAGCGGTTAATTCGGGCGGGCAGCTAAGGGTGAGTACAGGGTCTATAAGCGCGATGTCGGGCGTAAAATTATCATGTCGTAAAGACTTCTTGAAACCGGTCCCTCCGACCCGGCTCAGAACGGCATTTTTTGTGGCTTCACTTCCTGTGCCAGAGGTCGTGGGAACGGCTATGTAAGGTACTTTGTACCCCGGATGTTGTTTGGTACCGACTCCTTCAAGATATTCCATCACACTATTGTTCAATGGCAGCATTGCCGAAATGGCTTTCGCTCCGTCAAGCACGCTTCCACCGCCTATACCTACCACCAAATCAATCTTTTTCTCTCGGAATTGAAGGCAAACATCATCCACCAGATCTGGCGATGGTTCATTTTTTACCTGTGCATCCCAAAATTTTACCTCTTTTTGGTTCAGGGCCTTTGTTAAATCGCTCCATTGCGCTGACTTCCGGAACGACACCGAACCGGTGACTACCAAGACATTCTTACCCTTCTTAGCAATAATGCCGGGCAAATCGGCAAATTTACCGGCACCGAAATGAATTTCAGGAATTCTCGAAAATACAAAAGGTCCTACCATTTTGTCTCATCTCTTGGTGTTATTACATCATATCTAACTCCTTTCCGTGGCTCGGCCATCCAATCGGCGACCACATCCCGCCATTTCAGGTAGTGCAGTGTGGTTTTATGGTAGGCAGCATCGGCTTCCGACCTAAAAACTTCATAAATCATGAATTTCGCCGAGTCTTCGGCGTTCCGCAAAACGTCAAAACGGAGATTTCCCGGTTCCTGTATGGTTCCGCCATAATTTGCCTTGGTCGCCTCTATGAAATCATTGATGTGTTCTTCTTTAACGGTTACATGTACGCAGGTTACAATCATTTTCTTGTCCTCCAATATTTGTTAAAAGGTTACTCCATAAATATAATTTACAGAATTGTGAAGATAAGAAATGTTGTGATTTTAAACAACGATTAGATTGGCAGATTTGCGAAATTTAACTCTCCATGATTTCGTTAAGTTCTGGAAAATTGAGTCAGAACGGGTTGAATCTCTTCTCTTCGTTTTACGTCCTCGACTATTTCGCCCTCAGCACTGGGCTCGACAATTTAACTAGTCTGAGCCCTTAACTCTTCTGATAAGCCAGACCATTTTCTTCCCGAAGTTTCTCGCTGTTTGTAAACCCTCCTCATCTTTGGCTACTTCACCTTTTTCTCTGCCGAATGCTATATTCCAGTAGGTGGAGCCGGGAACGATCATTCCCTGATGAAGGAAGAAGAACATGAGTTGAGCAAGAGTAAAGTTTTGTCCTGCCCTCCTTGCGACAACCATCGCCCCACCAACTTTGTTCTCGAAGACTCTGCCTTTTGCAACAGATAGATACCCAGCTCTGTCAATTACGGTTTTTATCTGAGGCGTCGCGGAGCCGAAGTAAACAGGTGAGGCTAAGATTATACCATCAGCCTGAATCATCTTGTCGAAGATGGATCTGAAATCATCCTTTACTCGGCATTCCCCTGTCTTTCTACAAGATCGGCAGGCATCGCATGGTTTGACCTCTCTATCGGCTAATCCTAATAACTCTGTTTCAGCACCGTCCTCCCCTGCGGCTTTCAACGCTTCAGCGACAAGACGTTCGGTGTTTCCCCCCACTCTGGGGCTTCCGACAATACCTAGTATACGGATCATGGGTTAAGCACGCTAAGAGATTCGTCGTCCTATTATATTGAACCTTTGCGTCTCTTGATGTAAGTATCTTCTTAAAACTCGAGAGCACAAGCCATAGATAACAGCGTTAGAACATGAATTGAGAGGAGGCGTATAGATCTTCATGACTGTCGTAGCGGTATCGAAGAACAAGAATCCTTACGCGGCAACGTCCGTTGCGCTCGAATTAATCATCGACGAGATCAGGCATAATCTTCCTGAAAAAGCGGTGATCAAACCTAATGTCCTCTCAGAACATAGAGACGGCTGCGTCGTAACGGACCCAAAGATTTGTGAGGCAACGGTCGACTTTCTCCGGGCCCAAGGAGTTGAAGACTTCATTCTTGCTGAGGGAACCACCAACTCTAAAGTAAGAGGGAACGCTGATACTATAATGGCATTCGAAAACCACGGATTCTCCAGACTCAGAAATAAGTGGACTATGATCGACTTGAACTTAGATGATCCGGTTGAGTGGTTTGAAATTCACAGCCCCGGCCTGAACTACAAGGTTGAGCTTGGTATGGCAAAAACAGTTACATCCAACTATACGATCAGCGCCGCGAAGTTCAAGACGCATGACGTACTCGGATTGACCCTATCCCTTAAGAACATGATGGGCGGCATATGCGCGGTTAGAAACGCTGATTCTGGCCAGATGATCGTCAGAGGGCTTGTCTCAAAGGCGTACATACACGGCTTCGGGGACAAGCAGCCCCCACACCTTACAACGGAACAGAACATCGGACCATCTAAACTGGCGTTGGCGGTGAACCTCGTCAGAATGGCGAAGCTAACTAAGCCATCTCTAGCCATCATCGACGGAGTAACGGCGATGGAAGGAGACGGCCCCCTCCACGGCTCCAGAAAGGAGCTTGGCGTGGTCCTAGCCGGCCTCGACCCGGTCGCTGTCGACACCGTTGCCGCCTACATCGCGGGATTCGACACCAGACACATGGGATACATATACGTGTCCGGTCTAAGAGGAATCGGCGAGAATAGACTTGACAAGATTGAAATTGTCGGAGAGAAGCCAGAAGAAATAAGGTCGAATTTCACACCGCATAAGCTCTTTCCCAAGGGTAAACTAACTGATGAAGAAATCGCCAAGGTTGAAGAGCTCACCGCCTAAAGAGCTTGCTTGCCCACAAGAAGTTAGAGAACGTACTCCGAGCCGGCAAAGAAAAATTCGACCTAGTCCTAACCTTTTCTTTCGGTTTCTATTCCTGATTTGGATGAGATCTGTTTCCTGTGGGAGTAGCCTTGCAAGAGTCTTCTTGGGAGCATATCAGAAGATGATTCTTTTAAGAGATGTATTGAAATCTAGAAAATTGTTTTGGACTTTGATTATTCTCATTTCAGTCAATGCCTTGTGGTCTACATTTGTTTTCTTGGTCTTTTTGAAGGTGCCAGTTTACTACTGGGTTTTTCTGAACATTTGCGCTCCAACCATTTATCTTACAATCGCCACTCTTTTATTCACAAATAAGGTCTTCATGAATGCTATGATCCCTTTTCTGATATATTTTGGAACCGGCGGACTATTCTTATTCAGCTGGAGTTCTATCATGCTCCAGGCACAGTTTACTCATATATTGATGACTATTACTGCGATCTACATAGTGCTTTCAAGTCTAGATGCTAAGAAAAAGATGCCCGTTGGCTTCACGATCGGCATAATCGCCATCCCTTATCTTGACATTACTAGTGTTCCCAATAGTCTTCAGTAACCCAGAAGTAGCCAGAATATTCGAGCAAATAACCTAATAATGCAGATGGCGAATTTTCTAATTCAATACAAAATACCTAATCCCTGAGTTTCAAAATTGTGATGAGCGCCACCGCTTTCGCGCGCGTGCAAAGGGCTACGAGAGCTTTCTGGGCTTTGCCACTATCTCCCTGATCTCCAAGTCCAAGAACTTCCTGGGGTAGGCTGGCTTAACTATGATGCATGTGTCAGCCCCTTCTCCACTCCCAGCGATGGCCATGACCTCCTTATTCATCGCTATTAGTCCAGCGTCGGCGGCCATGAGGACGATTTCGACGCAAACCTTCATTCCTTGGCAGAAGCGGTAGAGGGTCTCCCGGATGACCTCTTCGATGGATCTGCCTCCAAATTTCTCTGTGAAGGCGTTGGCGACGCCGTCTCCCAGAGCATGGATGGAGGTCAGGATCTTGACCCCGCTGTCGATTAGCTTCTTCTTCTCCACCTTCGTCATCACCCAACCCTCTTTCCGGAAGCCTTCGCAGATGGAGACAGCGACTAGGTTTACCTTCAACTCTTTGAAGACTTCCGCCGCCTTGAGGGCGGTGCCTCCGTGGGTTGAGGCGACGACGACATCTTTGATTCCGAGCTCTTTAGCCCTCCTCTTGGCTACGTCCAGAGTCTTGGCTGTATTCTCAGGGCCACTCTTCTCGAAGTATGTTATGATCTTCTCCAAAGCATTCCATATCCTTCTCGTCAGGTCGATAGTGAGGTAGGATTGTAGTCTAAAAGTCTATCCATCCAATGTTCTTCGGACTTAGATCCGTTCTTGTCGGGCCGCTCTGATTCCAAGATTCGCAGTGAGCGTATTTGTGAGCGGGAGGAAAGCCTCCTTGAAGACTGTTTCAGCGACCTTTCGATAGCCCTCGGCGCTGAGGTGCAAACCGTCGTTCGCGTACTTTGGTGATAGTCTTTTGGTTTCAGGGTCTGCTGTTGCTGAGAATAGGTCCACGTACTTCGCTCCTTTCGCTTCGCAGTAGCTGCGTATCATTCTATTCAATCTCACTCTGGGTGGGATCAGGGAGTCGTAGCCGAGGATCGAGGGGACAGCACATGCGATCAACAGTATGCCATAACGGATCGCCTTATCGTACATCTCCTCGAGGTTTGAGTAGATACTGGTGACGGGTATCCCCCAGCCTATATCATTCGTCCCTCCAAGGACTATGACTTGGCTTGGGCTGAGTTGGAGAACGTCACGATCAAATCGGTTGAGCATGCCTTCAGTCAGGTCACCGTTCAAGCCTTTGTTGATTATCTGCAGCCTTATGCTCTTCCGCTTTTTTGCGGTCGCGTCTAGAATCATCTCCTCAAGAAAACGCGTGTAAGGCTGGTAAGGAGGCCATTCGAGATCGGTCGCTGGCGACATGTATCCGGCTGTCAGGCTGTCGCCTAACGCTACGATCCTAACCAAACCTTCCAACGTCCACTGCTACCTTAGAACTCGTATACGCGAATCAATGTTTCTATAGGTCTATTTAGAATCTGTATATCTCGACCATGTGTCTCCGGCATCTCAGGTGAGGAGAGAGTAAAACAATTAATGAAAGTTCTTGGCAGTGTAAAATTATGAGAGAACATAGAGCACCATGGGGATGCACTTACGCGAAAGAAGATAAAAGCGAATGTAAACCCGGGAGGAAACCGAAATCTGACAAAGAGTATTTTGAAATTCTCTGTTTGTGCATTCTGCAAGCCGGTTTGAACTGGGGAACGGTAAGGAAAAACTGGCAGAAGTATAGGAAAGGTTTCTATAATTTCAATGCAAACAGGCTGGCAAAAGTGAAGTCAAAAGTGTTAATCAAACGGCGAAATGCTATAAGAAATTTCAAGAAAATCAAGGATATCATTTACAATGCGAAAGAGTTTCAGAAAATCAAGAAGAAGTACGGCTCGTTTTCAAATTTCTTGGAGTCGGTTAAACAAATTGAGGGGACGGAAGTATCGAAATTCTTGATGAAACGGTTTAAGCATGTTGGAGAATATACAGCGGAGTACTATTTGCACTGCTTAGGATATCGGTAGAATCGGTAGTTTGAGAGGACCTACAGACAGTAGAATTCCTAAGGGGTCTCTAAACACAAAACTAAATCCACTGGCAGAGCAATGCATAGGATTGGTGGATACAGTTTGTCTGGAAAGCCTCAACCCAAAGCCCGCTTCTCCAATCGGATGCCGAACGGGGACTTCTTAAGCCTAACCGTTTGGGCTGGAAAATCTGATCCGGCGGCGGAGGTGTTGACGGTTCAGGTTCGCCACAGGTCTGAAGATCGCTGGGAGACTGTTGGAAGGCTGGCTGTGTATAGGACTGCTGAAGGCCTGTATTCTCAGCTGCCTGAGCGTAAGGAGAAGCTGAAAGATGAAATCTAAAGCGCAGTATTCGTTGAATAGTGCTCAGAGTCAGCTGTCCATAAAGAATGGTTGTTGAAAAGAAAAATCTTCAATAACTAGGGTCGCCGAAACCCTCCAATAAATTGGAGACATGGCTTTCCGGGGTGAAGAACGATTCTGGAACACCTATCCTGTGAACTTTCGGGTTGGGCGCCGGTATATGCTCAGGGCTTCTAAGCAGACTCCTGTGTTCTAAGCACCATTTTCTAGCGTTCAGGATGAACGCTCTGGTGTCTGCGCTTACAACTATGTGGCCTGCCCTTCTGAAACGGAGACCATTGTACGTGTAGGTTGCTGTCGACCATTCTTCAACTTCTTCATTGATGCTCTCGTTTCGCAGGCCTATCGTTCCTCTCGGAGTTCTGAACTCGTTGAAGATGTTTCCGAGTTCGTCGCTGTGGAGTGTGGGCTGGCTCCACTGGAAGATCTCTGCATCATATCCTTGGCTTACAAGCCTTCTCAACAAACGTTTTCTTGTTCTGTCTCTCCGCGCCTTGGCAAGCCTCTTGCACTCAGCTGAGCAGTAGCGTCTCGGCCGGCCGAAACTTAACGGTAGCTCTTTTCCGCAGACGACGCAGCTTCCTCTCTGCAATTCGCTGAATCGGTTGACTATCGGTTGGTCCACTTGATTTCCGCCTTGGCTTCCTTCCTTTACATGCCTCTACTTATTTACAACTATATATCCCTTGATCGCGCTACTGCCAGCGCGAGACGACGGGAGATTTTCTCTGTAGAGGTATGCCGTTTAAATTTCTGGAAAGCATGTTATAGTTGTCTGTATGTTGATCGCGTGGTGAACTGAAATGAAGCTTCATGTCTTCGAGATGGAGCGCTTTCAATCAACCTGGGAGAACAGAGTGGAATATAATCTCTCAGAAAGTGGTGTGCATCCGCTCAGAGTTAGCGAGTTGTTAGGCGGAGACCATGTCGAGTTCTTGAATCATTCTTTGGGCTACGTCCAAACGAATGGAACCGAGGAATTGAGAAAGAAGATAGCAGCCATCTATCCGGGAGCAGATGCGGAGAACGTTCTGGTTACGAACGGAAGCTCTGAGGCGAACTTCGTGACGATGTGGTCGTTTCTTGAGCGTGGGGCTGAGATCGTTGTTATGCTTCCGAACTATATGCAGATCTGGGGTTTGGCCAAGACCTTCCAGGCCAAGGTGAAGCCTTTCCGGCTGCGTGAGGTGAAGGGTGAATGGAAGCCCGATATGGCTGCGTTGAGGAGGGCTGTCGGAAGGAAGACGAAGCTGATAGCGGTCTGCAACCCGAACAACCCGACAGGAGCTGTGATGCGTGAGGAGACGGTTGTTGAGATCTGCGATATTGCTGGGAAGGTTGGGGCTTGGATACTTTCTGACGAGGTGTATCAGGGAGCAGAACTTGACGGGGTGACAGCTCCCACCTTCTGGGGCAGGTACAAGAAGGTCATAGTGGTCAACGGGCTCTCGAAGGCTTATGGGCTTCCTGGGCTGAGGGTTGGATGGATAGTTACAGCGAGAGATCTTACCAACAAGCTCTGGTCATACCATGATTACACTACGATATGTCCGACGGCTCTCAGTGACTACTTGGCCAGAAAGGCTTTGGAGCCTGAGATGCGAGCGAAGATTCTGGCGCGGACCAGGCAGATCCTTCAGACGAATCTGCCTTTAGTCAAGGATTGGGTTGACCGACATCAGGAGAATTTCTCATTCGCGCCTCCAAAGGCAGGGGCCATCGCCTACCTGAAATACAACCTCAAGATCAACTCGAGCCAGTTTGCTGATCGACTTCTACGCGAGAAGAGCACTCTGATAGTTCCTGGCGACCACTTCGGCATGGACGGATATCTCCGCATCGGATATGGATCTCCAAGAGACTACTTGACCGCAGGCCTCAACCGCATCAGGGAACTTGTTGAGCAGATCAAGAAGGGCTGAACCCAGCCGAAGCAATCAAACTGAAGGTTCTTCTAGGAAACTTCGAAAACACTATTCGGGGCTGTAGATGCTTTGCTTCATCAAAATTGAAGGCAGGTAGTGGTGCTGTCTCTTTAACGTAAGGACTTAAAGGTCTGGAAGAAAAGTTTTCTGGAGCTTCCCGCTACGCATAAGACCAAATTTTCTGTAAGCGGCGTCTTGAAATGCCACAATTTCCGGATTATACTCACACTCGTCCTCTGAGACGTTATCTTATGCTGAACGCTTATATCAGAGTACTACGGGATCTCATGTGGCAAAAGTGAAAGTTACCAGAAAGTACCAAGTCACAATCCCAGAGGAAGTCCGTGATAAGATAGGGGTAAGAGTCGGTGACGAACTGCTAGTCAGAGAAGAAGAAGAGAAGATCGTGATAGAGAGACCCATCGACATTGAGAAGCTAGCTGGATCTTGGAGTCATGTCGAAAGTACCGAGAGGTTCATGGAAGAAGCTAGAGGACTCTGGAAGACTTGGAAACTGACGTAATTCTGGACACCGATGTCATTATTGACTATCTGAAAAAGAAACCGGATCCTACGGCGACTCAACTATTTCATAGAATCAAAGAGGGAAGGCTTACTGCCCACACTACCTCAATATCAGCTTTTGAGCTTTATCGTGGAGCGAGGCTCGCGCCCCAGCCTGAGAAGAGGATGCTTGAAGTCAAAGGTATCCTCTGGACTGTGTTTCTCCATTTCGACGAAGCCGCGGCAAATACAGCCTCTGAAATATCAGTCGCACTCGAGAAGAAAGGCGAACTGATAGAAGTACGCGATCTCTTCATAGGCGCCATAGCAAGAACCTCACGACTACCGCTCGTCACCAAGAACAGACATAATGAATATGAGGACAATAAGAACAAACTCAGCGACTTTCATTTCCTACTCCTGTCATATTCTCAACATATCGTTACTGGTTTTCTAGTTCTTTTTTATGAACTTTAATCATTCTTTTTCGGGTAAATCTTTTATATCTAGTTCATAATCGCGTTGAACAGGCTCCTCATCGAACTTAATACCAATATACTACTTTCAAATATGCTACTTTCAAAAGCTAGTTGAACTTTGAATGATTGCGGAGAGAGTGTGGTTCAATAGCGGCGCGTATCGGCTGTCTGGGAACTTCTTTGTCCCTGACTCTACTTCTGAGAAGCCTTTACCGGGGTTGATCTACTGCAGCGGCTTCCCAGGAGATAAGGAGAGTGCTCTTAAAATTGCTAAGGGCCTGTCAGATGGAGGCTACTATGTTCTAGAGTTCGACTTCAGAGGGATAAGAGAGAGCGAAGGAGAGCTCGATTTCGCATCCCAAGTCGACGATCTGAAGGCAGGGCTAACCTATTTTGAGACGAGGAAGGAGGTTAACAAAGAGTGGATCGGGGTCGTAGGCCACTGCTACGGAGGTATGATGGCCATAGTGACGGCCGCGAAGGATCTCCGTATTAAAGCTGTGGCTGTCTGGGATACGCCTGGGAACTATAAGCGTAGCTTAAGGGCTCTGCGTTCTCTGCATGGAAGTATCTTTATGAGGATATACGCGTGGTCGAAGAGAAGCCAGTACAGAGGCAAACATATCATAGATCAGATGAAGAATCTAGGCCATCTGGACCCTATGGACCATGTGAAAGAGATATCGCCGAGACCGTTGCTGATAATCCATCGAAAGAACGACTTCTTAGCGCCAGTGGATCATGCTCACGAGATCTACAAGCAGGCCGGAGAGCCGAAGAAACTTGTTATTGCCGAAGGGAGAATGCACTCCGATAGGGACCCATTCTTCTCATCAGCGGAAAGAGAAAATGGCGCGATCAGAATAACCCTAAACTGGCTCAATGATATCCTCAAGACATCAGCCGCAACCGTCTAGGAGAATCTAGATGTTATCTGGCGAGATTGCTATTCATAGGATATGAGTCCGGCTTTCTCAAGGTTCGCCTGTAGGTTCTTGACCGCTTCGTATACTTGGCTTTCCGACCGCGCGCCTGTGCATACGAATTTTCCGCTTGTGAATAGCAGCATAACGCTTCTGGGATTGTCCATTCTATAGATCAGTCCGGGGAACTGTTCAGGCTCATATATAGTCTTCTTCAAGGCATAGGTTGTTTTCTCCAAGTCTATCTGTCCGAATAGATTGCCTGAGGCCACAATATTCTGGACCTGAATCTCAGGTTTGCCGACTATCACTATCCCATTCCTCTTCAAGTCTTCAACAACCCTCATCACAGCCCTCTTAGCCAACCTCTCAGATCTCGCTCCAGTGCAGACCATCTTCCCAGTGCTGAACATCAGTATAGCAGCCTTAGGCTTCTTCAGCTTATAGACCAACCCTGGAAACTGCTCGGGTCTGTACTCAACACCGGGGATAACTCTGACTATGGACTCCAAGTCCAACCTCTGCTTCAGCGATGCGGAAGCAACAACATTCTGAACAGATACGACAGCAGTCTCCCCAGGCAAGGTTCTCCCATTATGAACAGTTCGATCAAGTACTTAGCTGTGTGTATTGACTGTCTTCATCCGCTGGTCGACCCTGAGCTTAATGCATAGTTCGTTCTGAGTCTTCTCCATCTGTAAATTCACCTTTTTGCCGTACAGCTCTGCTATGAGATCGTTAAATCTGGAAGGGATCTCAAGGTAGTAGCGTTCGTATCGATACTGCTTCTTCTTGTAGGAACGCTTCAAGATCCTCTTTCGAATCTTGACCATGCCATAGCCTAGTTGAACCTGAGCAGTTTGGAGCATAAGCGTGAGAGGGGAGACAAAATGTTTCGAGTTGAGCTTCTCAGTTTCTTCTGGGAAGCAGCGTGCAGTTTCAACATGAGTCGAGTAGACGTCAACATCATAGCCTCGCTCTCTAAGACCGTTCGTCTCCTCCGTTATAATAGAAGCCTGGGCCGTGAACAATCGCAATCTTCATGTTTAATCATTCTGCCACCTTTGATAGCTGTTCCATGCGAAATCCATCGGCACAGCTAAGAGCGCGAATGCTAAACGCATAGCTGAAGCAGGCGCGAAGATTTTGTAGATGATGTAGCTGCGTGTCATGCCTCAATTCTCAATCTTTTTTGTAGTGAATATGGGTAAGAAAAGCCTTCGCATCAAGCTTTCAACTAGATGGCCGAATAGGATGGAGAGCTAGCTCTAGATAAAGCATCGACAAAGATTTAGCTACATTTGCTTGTGAGCAATCCTAATCTTGAAGCTGCTTTCTATCAAGGTATTCAGGTGTTGTGTATGCGTGTTATTACGAAATATCTGAGCTTGCATAGTAGAGGCGAGACAGACGTTATAGACATTACCGGATCGGTGGAATCGGCAATAAGTGAAACTAAGGTTAAAGACGGGATAGTTACAGTCTTCGTTCCTGGATCAACTGGTGCTTTGACAACGATCGAGTACGAGCCGGGGTTGCTGATGGACTTTCCAGCCATGTTGGAGAGGGTCGTGCCTAAGCATTTTGACTATAGGCATGGGAGCAACGGCCATTCTCATGTGAGAGCTTCAATAATTGGCCCAAGCATCACTATCCCGTTCAAGGATGGGAGGTTGACGCTGGGGACTTGGCAGCAGCTCGTCTTCGTAGAGCTAGATACTCGCCCTAGGTCTAGAGATCTTGTCCTTCAGATAATTGGGGAGTAAGATGCAGCCTCGGTCTCGAGAGGATTCTGGTGAATAGGGGACGAATTGTGTATTGTTGGCGCCGTTCTTCAATCTGTTTTGAGCCTTAACGGGCCGGATATGGGTTTCATGAGGCATATTCAATTTTGATTGTTGGGTCCATCTCTTTGAGCAACCTTGAAGTCTCATCAACGGCTTCTTCAGCCTCTATTCTATTCCATCTGACCTCATAGATTGTTGCTGAGTTTCTGGTTGGACTCAAGACCAATACGCAGACGAACCTCTTCTTTCTTATGAAATACTCGTAGCTGTGCATTCTAGCTTGTAGACCCGCTTTCTTTAGACGGAATAGTAGTTTCCGCCTGTTCTCCAGCGAGGCGAAGATCGGGATCATCTTTCTCTGCCAAGATATGGTGATGCGAAGATATTTCCGTTCTTGAATGCCAGGCTAGGCGCTTGGTGTGAAAGCTGCGATCTCAAAGGTTTCTTTGTTGGAAGAGAACTCTTCGAAGTGACTGAGCTTGGAGCCAAGAGAGCAATGCGCACGCGCCAGCAAATAAAGAAATGAATTCTTCAATAGTCAAACGGAACCCAAAGGCGCTGGATAATAGAATCACTACTATTCGACTCCTACGTCTATGAGACGAATAGGACTGCAAGGACATTACAGCGCCGAGCTTCTGATCAAAATACAGATAACGATCAAAGCGATGAAGTAGGCTATCGTAGGAACCGGTTTCTGTATATTGTAGGTTGCCGTTTCTCACCTCGTGTAGTGCAACTTGAAGCATAATCCGCCAAGCCTTTGTCAAAGGCTAAATGAAAGTGGCGTCCAAATTGAAGATGTAAGTGAAAAACGATGACGTGTTTCGTCAAAGTGGCGAATAGGCTCGGCATATTCATCCCCTTGGAAGCTGAAGATTTCGTCGAGAAAGCTCTCTTGAACCATTGGAAGATTCAGACTCATGAAGGAATAGGCGCTAGAGTCGACGCATACATGGACAGCCAACCAGAGGAGTTGAAGAATCTGCTGGCGAAGATTATCAATGAATGGAATCTGCGCCAGGATGAGGCTAAGGCCTATATTGAAAGAAGCCAGTAGCCAACTCCACGCGTTTATCCATAGCGACGTTAGGCTGATGGTTGAAGATGGCGGTTTGATTATTGTACATGCATGAGACCGAGCTATGAGTCGGATATGAGGAAACAGATCAAGTGAAATACCAGCTAAGCGCTAGCGTTTGTCGTTTCTTTCCATAAAGTTTTTGAGCGTAAGGACGCTATGCCTTGAAGGCGTGATTAGGAATGACGAGTCATCTTCCAGAGCTAGAATATGCAGTAGCGAAGAAGTTCGAGTCTGATCGGATGATGGGATACATCTGGATGATCGTGCCTATTCTTCCTCTGCTTCTGGCTATTCTAGGGGCCGCCCTACTTCTAGGCTTTATATTAACAGTGATCGCAGCCGGCATCAGTGGACCCACGCCTACGCCTCCTTTTCCTACTGATTCCATGGCAGCGATCCTCATATTGGGATGGATTGGTCTGATATTAGTTGGATTCATAATCTCTATCCTCGGAGCTGTGGCCTTGTACTACATGATCTCGAGAAGAAACAACCACTTCAGAAGGCAACGCATGTTCACCTCAATCCTACTACCATATCTAGAGGCGAAGCTCAAAGAGAGGGGGAAAGCCTCTAACGCCATGTCCGCGCTTGCCTTGCTCAATAGGAATTCTGAGTATGAAGAGACGGAGAGATCGGCTGCTGTTTGGGCGGTCCTCTGTATCTTCGTCAGTCCCCTAGTAGGACTCTATGTCTTCCACTTCTTGACCAATGATCTATACAAGCACTTCAAGAGGCAAATCGACTTGAGCAGAAACCTAGAAGCCTTACTGAAAGATCTTGAAGTCCAATTCGTCTCTCCAGCACAGTACGAGATAAAGCGGAGAGAGACGATTCTCTACATTATCCTGACGATCATAACTGTCGGGCTATTCTGGATATACTGGTTCTACCTGCAGCTGAAAGAGTACAATCAACACTTCAAAAGTCAATGGGAACTGGAGGATCAATTGATGAATACAGTGAGGACTCAAATGGAAGGTCTACCGCCGGAGACACAGGCCCCTCCGCTGCCTACAGCGCTTCCAACTCCACCGCCTTTCGGCTTGAAGTACTGCCAATACTGCGGTAAAGCCATCTCGCTTGACGCCAAATTCTGCGAGCTTTGCGGCAAACAGCAACCGGCATAACATACAAGTTGTTGACGTAGGAGTAGGCTCGGACATGCGAAAAACCCAGCTCATTGCTTCTGTTGAAAGAATATTGAGAGACTGCTTTAGGCGCAATGGGACATCGATTAAAGCAGTGACAACATCTCTGTTGTCAGTGATCTTCATTTCAGGGTTCGTGACTCTTCTGGCCTTTACGATAACTCCGTCGGTGATTTCATTGGTGAAGACGGCGATTCAGTCGGAGAGAAGTTATATCGCGATTCCTCCGCCTTTCTCTGAGGCATTATACTACTTCATCTTCTTGAACAATTCCGGCGCCTTCTGGAATCCTCCTAAGATGATTGTCTGGACACCGTTTGTCGGGCTTTTTGTGCTGGGCCTGGACCTTGTTCTGAACGGAATAGTTCTAGGGGCGATCGCAGTATGGGCTGGAGTTACGTACGGTGTGATGTACCCAACAGTTGGCTTGACGCCTCATGGAATCCTTGAGATTCCTGCCTTCATACTCCAGTTTGCATCTATAATCGTTTGGCAGCAGGTATCGATCAAGGCGATCTTGACAAAGCTTGGAGCCAGAAGAGTCGATACGCAGGAGTTTAAGCAAGGGTTGAAGGATGCGGTGACCCTCGCCGCACTTTCAATTTCACTTTTCGCTCTAGCAGCATATATAGAAACATACATAACTCCTCATCTGCTAGAGATCGTGAGGCGCTGATCACTTCCGCGCAAGAGTCCGGAAAGAAATTGAAGATAGCCGCGATCAGGGCAAGAGCTAAAGGATTCTTCAGGACCGCGCCTCCGACTCATGATTGGACCCATGTGGAGAGAACTTACAAGTTATGCGTGAAGATCGGCAAGAGGGAGAAAGCTGACCTCCAAGTCTTGAGAGCTGCTGCATTGCTGCATGATATCGCCAGAATGCGTGAAGACGTTAGTTCGGGGAAGATCTGCCACGCTGAGAGAAGCGCTACTATGGCTGAGAAGATCTTGAGAGAAGTAGATTTCCCTGAAACTAAGATCCCTCAGGTAATACGTTGCATTGAGTCCCATAGGTTCAGAGGCATGAGTAAGCCTAAGACGCTTGAAGCCAAGATTCTTTCCGATGCTGATAAACTCGATGCCATCGGAGCGATAGGAGTTGCTAGAGCCTACGCATATGGAGGAGAACAAGGCTATCGCCTTTATGGGAAGCTTCCCAGAAACTACAGGTTACAGAGGTTCAAGAATCCACGAATTCATAACCCTGTCATAGAATACCGCCAGAAGCTTCGGAAGATTAAGGGTAGACTTCTCACGAAGACTGGAAGAGAGATTGCTGAAGGAAGACATAGGTTTCTGACTATCTTCTTCAAGAGGCTTCTCAAGGAGATTGAAGGGAAGGCGTGAAACATCACAATGGTGAAGAATTTTGAGCATCAAGCTTGTCATATTCGACGCTGACAAGACACTGTGGGATCACCCCGACGTCACATCGACAAAACCGCCCTTTCAAAGAATAGACGAAGACACTCTAATCGACACAATCGGAAGTGAGATCCACCTCTACAAGGGGGTGAGAGAGATGCTACAACGATTGAAAGAACAGGGCATCATTATCTCTCTAGCCAGCTGGAATACGCCTGAGCCCTGCCTTGAAGCATTGCAGAAACTCGACCTCTTGAGGTACCTCAGGCACCCTAAGGTTCAACTGCATCTAGAGAAATACAAGATGATCAGAGAGCTTCTTGAAGATTTGAGGGAGGAGGGAATTGAGATAGAACCTGATGAGATATTATACGTCGATGATAAGAGTAGGCATCTTGGCGATGTGAAGAAGCAAATTGGAGAAGTACGCTTCCTCCAAATGTGGGTTGATGTCAAAGATCATCCGCAGATCCTTGAATACGTTCGCAGCTGCCAAGGGGATGCCCACCGAATTATTTGACGAGATTGAAGCCGATTAGGATCGTTCCGATCTTCGGGTCTGTTGTGCTCCAACCCAACTTTCTCTTAACGTGCAAGTCGGCTGGAGCGGAAAGTGTGGCTGAGACTACGCTTTCTATCTTGTCTATACTTTGAAGTTCAGGGACGGGTAGGCTTGGGAATACTACTGTCACCTCCGTCTTCTGCATTCTTCGAATCTTCTCTGCGTAAAGGATGAATCCTTCACCTATGAATAACACATCTCCCCGATTCTTCAGCTTCTCGATAATCGCTTTGTCCCATACTTCTTCTCCGATTATCTCTTCTCCGCGAACCCAAATCACCGTCGGTCCTGGCGGATGTCGAAGATCAGGATCATGTATCGCTGCGTAGGTTACGTCCCTATCGATGGCGTCCCGCAGGCCTCGATTTACAGTCTTCGCGAGACCCATCATCAGTATCTGTTCGGCTCTCTGTTCAAGGTTCAAGATTTCTGCACGGTCTTCGTCATTCAGTCTTTCGACATCAACTATGCCTTTTATACCTCGTAGAATCTTCTCAGCTTCATCGATCGTCGAATCATGTTTCACCGTAGACGCCTCCTCTGCTGCATCGCTGATATTAGGGAACTAATTCAAATGAAGTTATCTTCCTAGATTCCATCCCTTTCTCGAATACTTACCTTGAAATAATTCTTCAGCTAGACGTTCCTCTTCACTCGTTAAAACGCTGTCGACAAGTTTGATCTTATAGGCTTTCTCAATCCCCTTCTTGAGCTTCTCTTTCACCTCATCAACTGAAACGTCTCGACCGATCTCATCTCTGATAGTTGTAACTGTCTTCCTAACGCTTCTAACATGTTTGTCTTTCAATCTTCTATTTGGAGCGCTCAGAACTTTTGAGAGGACACTTAGATTTGAGCTTACAAGAATCGAGCCATGGTGGAAGACCGTTCCCCATCTGATTGAACCTGCAGCTCCGGAGACTTTTCGTCCGTTAATCTGGATATCGTTAAGCGGTTTGAACTCCGCATTCAACCCTAGCATCCGCAGTCCCTCAACCGCACCTGATGAAAGGATTCTGAAGGTTTCTGACAGATCCTCAGGAATCAGCGGGTGTCCTTTGCGAATAGATATTGCATAGTTTAGATTTCCATGGTCTTGGTAGACCGCTCCTCCACCCGTGAATCTTCTTGAGACCGTTGTGCCAAAGTTCTCACATGCTTCAATGTTGACTTCGAGCTTAGCGCTTTGAAAATATCCTATGACGACTGCGTTCGAGTTTCTCCAGAAGCGGACAGTATTGGGGACTTTACCTTCTCCAACCTTCCTAGGGATGGTTTCCTCAACCGCGAGATTCATGTACGGGTCATCGTACTCCACATCCAAGACTCTCCAAGCTTCTTCAGGCACCTAGTCTACCCCTCAATCTCTGCATCATGGCAGTTAGCTGCGTGCCCATCTTTCAGGTCTAAAGCTGAAGAGTCTACTTCCCTTCAAATGCGATCCCAGTTTTGCAACAATCCCCGGGGCTTGTGTTCCAATCTTGCACGTCAATAGATGCGTCGTCAAACTCAAGCTCTCAACTCTAGCCAAGTCTCTCTCTACACTTGATGATCTTATTGCAGATTGTAGATCGTGAGGGAGGGCATGATAGATGATTACTCTATCGAAAGGGAGGGCACTCCATTCAGCCATCGATTCGCGCTGCCTATCTGAGAGCTCCACCTCTACCTTTCCCTCTTTCAGTTTCACAATTCTTACTTCAAGAGGGAAATCGTCGTAGAAGCAGTACTTGTCTATGATCTGTCTTATCGGTAGTTGCTGTCCTTCAGTCAATTGGGCTCGAATTGAATGCAAAGGGTAAAGGCCGTCTATCGGCTTCGGCTTCAGTATACCTGCATCGACATACAACCCGTAGCCGACCTTTCCTGAGTCTATGATGAAGCCTCTACAGATGTCGCTAGACTCCAGATTCGATAAGTCTACTGGAGCGATTCCATATCTACGTTGAATCACCTCGCGAAAAGCCTCTTCGTCGTCTCCGCCAATTTCGAGTTTGATAAGTCCTCTCTCTGTCAGCCCGACGATTCTGTGTCTCACTCGAAGTCCTAAAGCAAGATCTTTGAGCAGGTCGTTTAGATGACGTAGCCCTTTAGGGAGGTCGCTTTTCCGTAGCTTTTCTAAGATCACTACTTCCAAGTTGATCACTGCCAGCTAGAGTGGAGATTTCTCTATCGAGATCTCTGAATCTATTCAATGCTGGATGGTTAGCTCCAAGCATCTTAGAAAATTCTTCAAGAACCTCATCTACTCCTATTCGCTTTTTCCCTTTCACAAGCTTATCCGCGTAGGCAACGATCTTTTCCTCCATTGTTTGAGGCATGAAGTCTCTCTTGGGTAACCCGATTGCTTCAGCTTCGTCCGCTGGAATTCCTGCGCCAACATGAGTCTCTATTACATGCATGATCCTCTCGTCAAAACCGTTCGCTCTTGCCAGGGCGCTACCTATAACGCCGTGTCTGACATCGTGCGTTACAGATCTTCCAGCGTCATGCAGCAACGAAGCTATCTCTACCAGTTTGATATCGACAGGGATTCCTCTTCGTTCGCAAGCCTTCGCTATTGCAGTAGCCAGATTGGAGACGACGATGCAATGGTCTATCACGTTCTTCGGGCATCCTATCTTACTCAGGAATCTGATCGCATTGGTCCTTGTTGAAAGTGTCATTCAACTAGCTCTCTCTCAAGCTTCGAGATAAGATCCGAGAGGTATTCTATGGTCCTACTGTTATCGATGCCTGTAAGTTGTCCTCCACACTTCGGACATTTGAAAGCGGACTCCATCGCTTCTTCAAATGTGATTCGAACATTAGGACATTTCTTGCAGATGAAGAAGCTGTGAGCGCGCTCGTATTCCAATCTTGACTTAAGCTTCTCGAGGGTTCTCCTCTTCCGGCTTCTAATGAAGGCATCGAGCTGGTCTGGTTGAAGCTTCCAATAGAAGATGTACCAGCCAGTTTTATCGTCGCGAATTCTCGTTGCCGATACGAGAGCGTGATCATAGAGCTTGTACAGAACCTTTCTGACGGTGTTTAATCTGACGCCTGACTCTGTAGCTATAGCATCATCGGTGCTTTCCTTTATCTTCGCCAAAACTTGGACGACTTTTACTGCATCTTCCCCTCCGAACAAGCTGGCAACCTTAATGAACTCTTCATAGAGGAAGGACAACTTCAGAGCCTCCGATAACAACCAATAATATTAGAGATAGCTCGTCAACAGATTAATCTTTGCCGAAAGAGAGGATTCAGCAAGGGCTTGCAATGAAAGTAGTTGAGGTCAGAAGACATAGTATCAGGGGCAGCGACGACACTCTGAGTGAAGAAGGGAGACAGCTTGCTAGAAAGGCTGGAAGTACGCTGGAAGGCAAGTACCTGTACTGTTATACAAGCCCGAAGAAGAGAGCGATACAGACCCTAGAAGAATTTGGATATGCCATGTTCAAAGTCGATGAGCAGTTCGGATCGCTACCAGGAGAGAAGATTAGACCCTTCGAAGATAGAGCAAAGAAGATCGTTGAAAATCGGAAACTGACCCTTCTCGAGGCTTTCTTCGAAATGAGAGAGCTTCATCCGATTCTGGAGGAGAAAGGGAGGGAGCTGATCGAAGCCGTAAAGCGGATATGTAGAGAACTTCCCGATGACGGACGGGCTTTGGTGGTGTCTCATGGAGGTGCTATTGAACCTGCTGCCATACTGGCCCTCGGAAGAGATTTCTCACTTAACGTCTTGGGCGGGGAACTTCTTGAATGTGAAGGTGTAAGATTCTTCGTGGAGGGAGATAGCGTAAAGAGAATCGATGTGATACGACTCGTCAAATGAGCTACCGATATTCTCATGGGGCGCAATCTTAACGAAGCCTTACGACGTGCTTCCCTTTCTCTTGAGGTACAATTTTGACCTTTGCTCCCGGGAACTTCTTTTCAAGTTCTCTCCCTTGAAAGAGTTCGTGTAGAAATATTGCGAGTGCGCTGCATTCAGAGTGTGGTTGAGAAGAGACTGCGAGATTATAGTCAGCCATCCGGTATACCTCGCCTGGAACCTTTGTTGCTCCAATGATGATCAACTTGTCTTTGATCGACCGCCTAATTTCATTGATTGCTCCAGACAAGGGTTGGCCGTACATGGTGAGGTGAATCACTTCTCCTCTCCTGCTTTGCCAATCCTTTACAAACTCTCTCCACGGAATTCCCATCTTCACCTCGAAGCGTCCGCCCCAGTTTGTCGAAATCTCATCCACAGTCTTCTTGAGTCTCTCGTCTATCACGTCTGCTATCACGATTTCATCTGCGCCAAGAGCTCTTGCGGCTAATGCTACGTGCGATGTGAGTCTCGCATCTCTTTCGAATCTGTGGCCGAGCCTTAGCACGGTTATTTTAGGCATCGTTCTAATGCTCTTCTTTACAACGTATTGATCTAACAGAGGTTGGGTTACAGCTGGCTTTTTTCCTTGTCGCTCTTATGTTTGAATTGAACCAAGTCTCCAAGCGTTAGTTCCGGAGGAGTTGTCGGTTGGCCTTCAACTCCTGTCGGTTCTTTTCTCGGCACCAGCAATTTAACTCTGAGGACATGCTCTAGGAATCGTGACAATTTCATGTCTGGAATAATCTTCCCAGACTCTATCTTCTGTATGATGGAAAGCCTTTCCTTGACGCGCTTCGCCAACTCTTCTTGCGTTAAACTTAGTTTCTCTCGAGCAACTCTTACCCTCTTTGCAACGTCTTCAGGCAGCTCGTATTCAGCGACCTCTCTAGGCAGATCTTGCGGTTTCGGTTTTGGCTTAACCATTGGTCTAGCTATAACGCGCCGCGGCCTTGGGGGCTCCCATGTCTCTTTGCCGAGTTTGCTGCAATCACTGCATACTACAAGCTTGGCCCCTTCTATTATGACTCTCATTGATTTTCCCAGAATTCTTTGTCCGCAAACTTCGCAGTTCAACCTCGTTTGCAACTCCTTTGACTCAGTGGGTTGATTGATGCTTAAATTGTTTGAGGATTGTAAAATACCTTCTGAGGTAAAGCAGTTGAAGGCGAAAGCTTCTTGGCAGGATCTCGTTAAGCTTAGAGGAGTAGCGAACTTCCAGTTTGGAAAAAGCGTTGGAGATGTGCTCTTTCCAGATTTCGTGGAGGTTATTCGTTCGAGCAAGACGAAGAGGATAAAGCTAATCTACTGTAGGAACGAGCTGTTGGCGACTCTTAGGCCGACCGATGGGCATCTCAGCCTATCTTTAGCCGGAGCCAGACGGATCTTGAGGAAGGCAAAGAACCCTCCATCTATTGTTGTAGTGCGGAGTGATGTCAGCAGTTTCATCAAGAAAGGTAGAAATGTCTTCGCTAAGCACGTCGTTAAGGCTGATGACGAGATTCGGCCTCAAGACGAAGTGATTGCAGTTGACCAGAAAGGCCGCCTGCTTGCTGTTGGTCGCGCTATGCTTAGTGGAGAAGAGATGCTGTCTTTTAAGAGCGGGGTTGCTGTCAAAGTCAGGAGAGGGCTTCTAGAGTAAATGAGTTTAGTACATTACTGTGCAGATTCCTCTGCGTTATAGGCTTCTGATTCATTCAGAGTAGCCAGATCAACTGCTCCGTTAGGCTATACGCGGGTAATGCATGAGAGCGAAGCGTCGATAGATTTTTCAGTTCGGAGAGTCAAACAGCAGTTCGAGAGGTCTCTGGTATGGCGTACAAGGCTTTGCGTTCGGTCAAAGGTTTGCCAACAGGAAGAGACGCCACAAGAATGATGCAGAAGATGGGTATGGACGTGAAAGAGATCGCGAACGTGAGGCAAGTTGTGATAAAGGCGATGGACAAGCAGATAGTAATCGACGATCCTACTGTAACGACGATAACGATGCAGGGGCAGACTATGTTTCAAGTCGCTGGAGGTACTGTGAAAGAGGAAGCGCATAAAGAGGAGGTTGAGGAAGCTCTACCGATCACAGAGAATGATGTAAAGCTGGTGGCTGAGCAAGCTGGCGTCTCGCTCGAAGAAGCGAAGAAGGCTTTGATTGAGAGTGGAGGAGACTTGGCTCAAGCGATCCTAGCTCTCAAAGCGAAGAGCAGCTAGATCTTCCCCTTAACTATATCTCTAATCGTCTCCTGAACTTTCTCAACACTCTCTATAGTATTAACTAGGTAACAGGGCGCAAACATAAACAATCTTCTGAAGAAGTTTTTTCTTATCTCAACCTTCTCAGGAGTCTTGACAATCAGGTATGGATTTAGGAATTGTTCGGGTTGAGTCGCCAAGTAATCAACAGCTTCTTCTATCTCAACTCTACGTGCAATCTCAGGATCGTTTCTATCCCTCTTCAGGAGAATTACTTTCTTGGCCCGGGTTGTGTCTACGAACTTTTCAGGACCACCTATCCAAAGTGGATCCAGCATTGCCCGTGAGTATTCGTGAGCAATAAGTGGGTCGCTCATCATCTCCCTTATCTTTGATTCTTCAATTTTTTCTGATCTAAGCTTCTCAGCCTCGTCTGGCGTTAAAGGTTCAACATTCTCCAAACGACACTTGTTCAACATCCGTCTGATCTCAGGGAAGATCCTTACAATGTTCGTTCGAACGTAGAATTTTCTCTCGCTGATATCTGCACTTGCTCTTCCCTTCTCCCCGCCGATAAATCTGACGTAAATCCAGTCGTCGCTATGCAGTCTAGCTCCCTCCATCTTCAAGAGGGCATAGCTATGAGTCGACTTTCCAGTACCGGTCGGGGCGATTAGGACTATACCGTCCCCGTTAACTTCAACGCAACTTCCATGTATGCTATGTATGTCATGTTGGTCTTCCGCTATGTCACATGTTATGCCTAGGGCCCAACTCTTGCATTGGCCGTAGTACTCTGTATTGAAGATTACCGCTGTCTTTGTTTCAGGGCTGTAGTATGCGTATGGCTCACCATTGTTAAATGCTTGGTCTAAAACAGCGTAGAGTCTTCCATGAGACCTTGTCTCACGAGGCATAGAGAACCAGTTTTCAAGCCAGAACTCATAGAGGTGCTGGCTATTGGTGAAGAGTTGTAAGCAGAAGCCGTCTATGCTAGCTTTCCAGCCGTACCATTCGCTGCCCAGAACCTCTTCTGCTCTCGCGACAAGTTTGTCTCTTTCCTTCTTAGAAATGATGCTGCTTGCAACTCTTCCTCTGACTCTAGTGACCTTATTGTAAACATATGGTGATGACTCTTCATTCACCTCAGTCAGCCCTCCTTTACGTCGCGTGGACTATCGTCCAGCGCTTTTAGTGTTCAATTGATGTGAATTGCGTACATTAGAATGAAAATCTTTTGCCAGCGTCTTTAAACCATCTTGCTCTTCGGATTATACTTCACGTGAAGACTTGGAATCAACATAATGCTAGAATCGCACCCTTGCTTGCTTGTTAGCCCTCTCAGCGTACAAGGCCACGAAACCTTTCTTGAACGAAAGCCAGGGGGCTTCCAGAGCGCGCATTCAAGAGATTTCAAGTCTTTTCTTCAGGCAAGATTCGTTTTCTTCTTAACTTGTGAGGTTGCATACCCAGACTTCTGAGGTTCTCAGTCAGATAAGATGTTGCACTCTGATCCTAGAATATATTAGAAGGTTATCTGCGATAGGAAGTTGTCGAAGGTCAGCAATTTGGTGATGACTCATAAAGAACGGTACATGACGGCCATCAATCTAGGCGAGCCTGATACAGTTCCTGTAGACGCTACCTACGTTGATCCGATTCACGTTGAACGGATAACTGGTAAGAAGGTTCTGGCAGCTGGCGGTGGCGGTGGAGGCGGAGGGTTCGCAGTTACGCATGAAGAAGCCAAGATGGATCTGAATGAGATTATGCTTAGGAACCAGAGGCTCTTGAATGAAGCCGTAAAGAAGATAGGTTTGGACGCGCTGATCGTCTCGGATTACTGGCTTTATCCTAGAGGCTTCAAACTGAAGTTTATTGATGAGTCCACATACGTCGATCAGTGGAGTAAGATCTACAGGATCAGAAGAGATGTCAAAACGACTTACTGGATAGATGGAATGATAAAGACTCCTGAAGACCTCGACGATTTCGAGCCTCCAGATCCTGAAAGCCTCAGCTATGATATCGTTGATCTAACCAAAAGGGATGCTGGAGAAGATTATCCGGTCATAGGGTGGTGCCACTGCGGGGAGATGTTTCCGTACCTAATGAGAGGAGGAATCGAGAAACTCACTCACGACATCTATCGAAACCCGGATTTCGCTAGGAAGTTGATAAAGAAGGTTGCTGAGACGAATATCGAGATAGTTAAATCAATGCTCGATCGAGGCGTGGACGTCATCGCGGATAGTGACGATGTTGCGGAAGGAAAAGGCCCGTTCTTCCCGCTGAAAGTCTTTAAGGAGTTCTTCTTTCCGTACACGAAGAGGCTAATAGATGAATGCCACAGGCGAGGAGTACCTTTCCTGAGGCATTCGGATGGAAACCTATACCCAATCCTTGAAGACCTGATCAATCTGGGCATAGATGGGCTGCATCCTATCGAACCCAAGGTTATGGACTTAGCTTACGTCAAGAAATGGTATGGAGACAAGATCTTTCTAAGGGGCAACGTAGACTGCGCCTACATTCTGCCTCTCGGGTCAGAAGAAGATGTTCGTGGAGAGGTGAGAAGATGCATCGATACCGCGGCAGGAGGCGGCGGATTCATTCTTGCTGACAGCAACTCACTGCACAGCAACGTGAAGACTGAGAATATTCTGGCGATGATAGATGAAGCTAGAAAGTATGGGCGCTATCCTCACCCATACCCTACGTCTGTCGGTAAGCGCAGGTCATAAACCGCCAAAATTATCTCTTTAAGTGTTTGATAGGTAAGAGTAGCTATTCCAATCTTGATGTAGACTGTGGAGGGATTAGCCACGGTCAGGCTTTTCGAGTATCATGGGAAGGAGCTTCTCAAGTCAGTTGGAATTCCAGTCCCCCTCGGGGAGGTTGTTTCCAACTCGGAAGAAGCGGAGAAGATCGCGGAGCGCATCGGGAAGCCTGTCGCAGTCAAGGCACAAGTCTGGGTTGGAGGTAGGTTTAAGGCTGGGGGTATAAAGTTCGCCGAAAACCCTGCGGAAGCCAAGGATGTGGCTGCCAGCATCCTCTCGATGAATATCAGAGGCTTGAAGGTTGAGAAGGTGCTGGTTGAGGAGAAGTTGGATGTGCACAGGGAGTTCTACGTCGGCGTGATCGTGAACGACTCTTACAAAGTCAAAGCACCAGTCGTGATGTTCAGCTTAGAGGGTGGAGTTGAGATAGAGGAGATCGCAGCAAACTCGCCGGAGAAGATCTCAAGCCTCATCGTGGACATCTTCCGGGGAGTGAGAGTCTATGATGGGTACAACTTGGCCTTGAAAGTTGGAGTTCCAGCTGAACTTCTCGCAGACATGGGAAATGTGATTAGGAATACGTACGAGGTCTTCAGAAGATACGAAGCCCGTACAGTGGAGATCAACCCCTTGGTGTTGACCAAGGACGAAAAGATAGTTGCTGCGGACTGTCGCGTTCTGATCGATGACTCAGCGGTTCCCCGTCACCCTGAGCTTGGAATAGAGGTTGCGAGAGAAGGTGACAGACCTCCTTCCGAACTTGACAGGATCGCTTGGAAGATCGAGGAGAGCGACTATCGTGGAGTAGCCTACTTCATGCAGATGGTCTCTGAGATCAAGGAACAGGGATATGTAGGCTATCACGGCATAGGCGGAGGAGGAGCGTTACTTGGGGCTGACGCCCTATTTCGACACGGGCTCAAGATCGCAAACTACGCGGACACAAGCGGCAACCCAACCGCCTCGAAGGTCTACAGGATAGCGAAGCTGATCCTGTCTCAGCCCGGTATTGAAGGGTACTTCCTGTCGGGTGCCTGCATAGCGAGCCAAGAGCAGTGGCATCACGCACACGCGCTCGTCAAAGCCTTCAGAGAGGACCTGAAGGACAGACCCGGCTTTCCCGTGATAGTGCTCCTAGCGGGCAACAAGGAGAAGGAGGCTCTGGAGATACTGAAAGAAAGCCTCAAAGATCTGCCGATCAGACTTGAACTCTACGGACGCGAGCATGTGTATGACGTTGACTTGTTGGCGGAACGCATGAAGGCGATGGTCGAGGAGTACCGGAGGTCCAGAAGGTAGATGAAAAGGATGTACGAGTTCGAGTTCAGAACTGGTAAGGTCAAAATAGATCACGACAAATGCAAGGACTGCAAGAGCTACGCGTGCGTCAAGGCATGCAGCCTCTACGGGAGGGCGATCTTAAGGATCCGTGATGGAAAGCCAGTCTTATCCGTTAGTCCGGAAGAAGCCAAGAGACTCTGTATCGAGTGTCTGGCATGTGAGCTCCAATGTGAATTCAAAGGCAGAAAAGGCTTGAAGCTTAACCTTCCAATGCCTAGAGGTAACGACTAGACTAGAAGAATGAGGAATTGAATGTGGCGATTCTACTTGACGAGAGCACCAGAGTCCTAATCCAAGGAATAACCGGACGCGAGGGGAGTGCGCGGGTCAGGTTCATGAAGGAATACGGAACGAAAATCGTGGGCGGTGTTACACCCGGTCGGGGCGGAAGCGAGGTCTGGGGTGTCCAAGTCTTCAATACCGCTGAGGAGGCGAAGAGCAGATGCGGTGAGATCGATGCTAGCGTCACCTTCGTGCCCGGCCTCGTTGTCAAGGAAGCGGTCATGGAGGCAGTTGACGCTGGGATCAAGTTGATAGTAATGCCGGTCGAACGCGTACCTCTATATGACATACTCCAGATAGTGGCCTATGCCAAGCAGAAGGGCACAAGAATAGTAGGTCCCGGCTCATTCGGGCTCATCAGCCCCGGCAAGGCTGTTGCAGGCTGGATCGGAGGCTCTGTAGAGATGGCGTGTGAGGCCTTCAAACCGGGGCCGGTTGGGGTGATCTCGAGGAGTGGGGGACAAACGACGACTGTGTCTTGGGTCGTCGCTCAAGCCGGGCTTGGGGTCAGCACCGCAGTACATACGGGAGGAGAGCCGATACTAGGCTTACCCTCGCCTGAGCTTCTCATGCTCTTCGAACAGGACGAGGAGACCCAGGCCGTCGCCATGTTCGGGGAGATAGGAACATTGGCTGAGGAGGAGGCGGCTGAGGTGATCAAGGAAGGAAAGTTTACGAAGCCCTTGGTCGCGTACATCGCCGGAGCCACTGCGAGATCCGGGATACGCTTCTCACACGCGAGCGCGATAATCGAACGAGGTAGGGGCTCAGCTGAGAGCAAGATGAATGCGTTGAAGGAAGCAGGAGCCACCGTCGTCGAGAGACCCGAGGAGCTTGGAACAACTCTGATCAATATCCTCAGAAGGTAGCCTCGGTGAAACCCATGCTCCTCTTGAGAAGTATGCTCTTCGTCCCAGGGAACAATATGCGAATGCTGCACAAAGCAGGAACCCTAGATGCTGACGCAATAATCATCGATCTAGAGGATGCTGTGCCGATGGAGGATAAGGAGACGGCACGCGTCTTCGTCCGTGATGGAATCGAAACGGTCCGTAAAGGGGAATCCATGGTATTCGTTAGGGTCAACGGTCTAACTACAGGTCTTACAGGTCAAGATCTCGAGGAGTCAGTCTGCGAGGGACTCGATGGCATAGTGTTACCGAAGGCTGAATCCAAGAAAGACATCCTCGACGTTGAGACTATCCTTGAGAGGGTTGAGAAGCAGAAAGGCCTCAAAGCGGGAAGCATCATAATACTTCCGATCTTGGAGACCGCCAAAGGCGTTCTCAAGGCGGCTGAGGTTGCATTCGCGAGCAAATGTGTTGCCGGTCTCAGCTTCGGCGCAGTCGACTTCACCCGAGACCTCGGAGTGAGCCTCTCGAAGGAAGGAGTTGAGCTTTCTTTTCCACGCGCATACGTTGCGCTTGCCGCAAGGGCGGCAGGCATACCTGCGGTGGATACAGTCTTCATCGATATCATGGATAGAGAAGGGTTGATCCGCGACTCGAAGGCGGCGAAGCAACTGGGATTCCGCGGGAAACTCTTGGTACATCCTAACCAGATCCAAACGGTGAACGAGGTCTTCTCGCCCACGCAGCAGGAGGTTGAGTACTGCAAGAGGGTAGTTGCTGCTTTCAAAGAGGCTCAGGCTCGGGGGGCGGGGGCAATATCACTCGACGGGAAGATGATTGACTACGCAAACTATCGCCAAGCGGAAGAGATCCTTGCGATATGGGATGCGATCATCAAAAGGAAGAAGACGCCAACAGAAAGCTGAAGGCACTCACGAACCGCCAGTTTTAAAGAATTGCTTAACAATGCCTGAATTGAAAGACTAGATTCTATACTTTAACTTCTTCTCCAACTGGAACGGCAATTCTCCCCTCTCTATGGCTCGCTCGATCTTCTTCTCCTCGTCTTCCATCTCCTTAACCTCCCGCAGAACTTCATGGATGTGAGCTGGAGGAATCACGACCAGACCATTGTCGTCCCCAACGACAAAATGGCCTGCCTTGACTTCGACGCCGCCGCATGTTACTGGTTTACTCATCGACACAGTCTTGATTCGGCCCTTACCGGTCAGGGGAACAACAGCCCTAGCAAAGACAGGAAATCGACAAGTCCGGATTTCAGCTATATCCCTCACGGCTCCGTCTACCACAGTCCCTGCAAGGCCCCTGACCTTCGCCGACAATGTTGCTATTCCACCCCAAGTCGAAGCACCAGTATAGCCACCAACATCAAACACCATGACATCTCCAGGCTTCGTCTGCTCTAAGGCCTCTGTTACGCGAAAATCCTTAGGGCTGGCTTCATGTGCTTCCTCTTTGACAGTGAAAGCAGGTCCAGCCATTCTTACGCTCTCTACCACAGGTCTTATGCCGACAATCGTCCCGTGTATTCCAAGTCTGTCGAGCGCATCAGATAGCATCGTGGTCGAAATTCGCCTTACAGCTCTCAAAGTCTTTTCGAGACTTTTAGCTTTCACGACCTCGCCTCCTCAAGATCGCTCTAAGAACATCTCAGCCGTGAGGGCACATAGCCTCATACGGAGAAAGTAGCGATTTTTCGACTCACGAGTATGAAATAGATCGTTGGGGGTGTCGCACGCCGCGTAGCCGTTTCCTGTCGAACACCGAATAGCAGACATTAAATTACACCATCGCTTCAGAACATGCTATGCAGATAACACGACCTACCAACGAAGTTAGCTATCTAGTTTTTCTGTGTTTTTGTTTCAGAGATAAGGGTGCCTGAACTGTAAGTACGTTACCGGGATTGCTAAACTGGCGAGGATGCGGGCTTTTTCAGCTTCTTCAATCATACGGAGAGCAATATTGTCTGGCTACAGTCTGCCCATTCTCTTTAGCTCGTCAGCCACATCCCTCAAATCCAGTTCTTCAAGCTTCTCTCTCGTCGGAATCCCAGTCAACCTGTCCCATCCACATACCTCATAGAACCTGTCAAGCATACGCTGGAAGTCCTGTCTTGTCAATTTCCTTCCTTCGGTCGGCCCTGAGGGAACGGGCTCATCGAAGCATCTGGCTGGAACACTGTCATGCTCTCTCGTAAAGCCCTCCCTGATGTTGAAGGCTCGGTTAAGGTTGTACACTCTTTCCGAGGCTGTCAATATGTCAGCCTCCGCTACCGACCAGCCTGTGGCAGCAGAGAGCATCTTGGCGAAGGGTTCAAGCCCAACCACAAACGCTCTCGACCCCACCATGTATGCAACAAACCTGCATATCCCCAAGATGTCGCATGCGGATCTAAGGTAGAGAATCTTAGCGGCCATCTCTGGCTTCCCGTCGATCGTGTACCTCCAAGGCTCTATGAAGAAGTCTGTGCACCATGCCTTATTGTGGTCAGCTCCCCTATCTACTATGGCATAGGCCAGCGCTTGGCCTGGCGCCCCTCTACATTCATACCCCGACCACTCGAGCCCCTTAGAATGCATCGCAAACCTTTCGGAGCCCTTACCAAACTCTTCAGCCGATTTTCTCACACCTTCCGAGAGGGTTGCTCCTAAACCTTCTTTCCTGCCTATCATCTCAATGACGCGTAGATAAGCTTCCACGTTTCCGAACCTCAAGTCCAAGCTGCCTGTATCAGCCTTGTCGATCACTCCTCTCTCATAACACTCCATGGCGAAAGCGACTGCATTGCCTGTCGAGATCGTGTCGATCCCTAGGTCGTCACAAAGGTAGTTCGCCCTTGCTATCGCCTCCAAGCTCCCTACGCCGCAGTTGGAGCCCAGCATCGCTATCGTCTCATACTCAGGTCCTTCAACGGCGGTCCCCTTGTACAGTCCCTCTCTAACCTCGCTCCACTTCCCGCAAGCCACTGGACAACTGAAGCATGTTCTGTTTGAGAGAACTATGGTCTCCTTCATCCGTTCTCCGCTGATATCTTCTGCTTTCTCGAACACCCCGCTCTGATAGTTTCTGGTGGGTAAGGCGCCCCACTCATTGGAGTGCATAACGTGATGGGCGGTTCCCATCTTTCGCCAGACTTTTGAGGCATCAGGATTGGCTAGAATTGCACGGCGCGTCTCCTCTGCCAGCTCTTTGAACTGGTCAGGCCTAGCTAGAATGATGTCTCCAGTTCCTCTCACGGCCAAAGCTTTCAAGTTCTTGGAGCCCATGACAGCGCCAAGACCACACCTCCCAGCTTGCTTGCCATATTCATGGGTGATGCATGCGATCTTGACCAGCCTCTCTCCAGCGGGACCTATGGAGGCTACTCTGACTTTCTTGTCTCCAAGCTCCTCCTTGATCTCGGCCTCTGTGGCGAAGCATCCTTTACCCCAGAGGTTGAGAGCGTCTTGAAAACGGACAGAGTCATCTTCTATCCAGATGTAGGTTGGTTTCTGGCTCTTGCCATGGATCACGATGGCGTCATATCCAGCAAATTTTATCTCTGCGCCGAGGAAGCCGCCTATGGTCGAGTCAGCGTACCCACCGGTCAAAGGCGATTTGGCAACCAGACTCATCTTCGATCCCGGAGCCGTTGTTCCTGTCAAAGGGCCTGTCGCGAACACTAGAATGTTGTCAGGGCTTAGGGTGTCCGTCTTCGGCTTGACAAAGTCATAGAGGATCTTTGCGCCGAGGCCGCGCCCCCCAATGAACCTCTTTGCCACCTCAAGATCGAGATGCTTCTTGACAGCTTCCTTTCTTGTCAAATCGACATGAAGTATCTTTCCAGCGTACCCGCCTAACCCAGCCGACATTGTGCCTACTCCCACCTCTACTTTGGAGCGGTTGAATCATAAGCTTTCACTTTGCTTCTCTCCTAGTCATCTCGATCAGCTTCTTCCGCTCTTCCGCTTTCCAATGCTTCAAAGATTGTTTGCGAAGATGCGCCTTCTATATATACTGGCCTTGCACATATCCAAGTTCATATTCATTGAGCAACCAATCATGGTGTATCGAATGACACTGGGCTACACGCGAATCGCAATAATTCTTTGTGTGCGATCAATCGAGTACGATGCCTTGGGGATAGTTCAAGGACACATCGGAAGCCGACTTATATGAACAGCAACCTCCTAGATAGCCATCAAGTCAAAGCCCAAGGAAAATGGGAAGAGCGAATCATAGTAGCCGGCTCTGGTGGACAGGGGGTCGTTCTTATGGGAAAGCTTTTGGCTTATGCTGGCCTACTGGAGGGCAGAAATGTAACCTGCCTTCCCTCCTACGGACCTGAGATGCGTGGTGGAACCGCAAACTGTATGGTGACCATTTCCACCAGAAAAATAGGATCTCCCTACGTCACCACGCCTTCTAGTCTGATAGTTATGAATCTCCCTTCGCTAGATCGTTTTGAATCCGTGGTTGAACCTGGAGGATGCATCCTCGTAAATAGTTCGCTAGTCAAGCGTGAAGTGACTAGGAGTGATGTTACAGCCGCTAGTGTCCAAGCCAATCGGATAGCTGAAGAGCTGGGAGATGTTCGTGTAGCTAACATGGTTGCTCTGGGCGCTTTCGCCAAAGTCAGGCCTATGCTCCAGTTAGATTCACTGATCAATGCCTTGGAGAAGGGTTTGTCAGCGAGGCGAAAGGAGATGCTTCTGCTCGACGGAGAAGCCCTTCGGCGCGGTGGCGAATCGGTCTGCATAGGGATGGGATCAAGAACTGGGTAACATTTGCGTCCATATCAACGCCGAACTCTGCAAGGGATGTAGCTACTGCAGCTATGTGTGTCCAAAGGGAATCATTCAACTTTCCGCTGAAACAAACTCTAGGGGCTACCACTATGCACTAGTTCGAGATATAGAGAAATGCACGGGCTGCAGATTCTGTGCGTTTATATGCCCCGAAGTTGCAATCGAGATGGAGATTATCAACCGCGCAAGTGCGCAGTTGGAAGGCTGATGGGCCAGATAGATTTACTCTCAGGGAACGAAGCTCTGGCCGAAGGCGCCATACGCGTGGGCTGCCGTTTCTTCTACGGATACCCCATTACACCTCAGGGCGAGCTCTTCGAGTATATGGCCCGCCATCTACCCGAAGTCGGCGGTACCTTCCTTCAAAGCGAGAGTGAGATAGCGGCTATCAGTATGATATATGGAACGGCGGCTGCAGGCAAAAGGGTAATGACGGCTTCATCCGGCCCAGGAATAAGCCTGATGCAGGAAGGCTTATCCCATCTCGCAGCTGCGCAGCTTCCCTGCCTTATCGTGAACGTCATGCGCGCCGGTCCAGGGTTGGGGAGAGTCAGACCGTCTCAAGCAGATTATTTGCAAGCTACAAGAGGAGGGGGTCATGGTGACTACCGCGTTATCGTCCTAGCTCCCGCTTCCGCACAGGAAATGTCCGACCTAGCCTTCGAAGCTTTCACCCTCGCCGACAAGTACCGCAACCCCGTAATGATCCTGTGTGACGGGATGTTGGGCCAAATGATGGAGCCTGTGGATTTGGCTGACCCTACAGACCCGAATCAATTACCGCCAAAGCCTTGGGCTGTTACGGGCGCAAAAGGCAGAAGGCGTAACTTGGTATTAGCGGCACCATATACCGATGACGAGTTGATCGCTCTTAACCTCGAGTTGAAGAGTAAATACGCATCTATAGAGGCTCAGGAGGCGAGGTGGGAGTCCCAGTTTCTGGACGATGCAGAGCTCGCACTGGTAGCTTTCGGTACGTCTGCCCGTATATCAGAGGATGCGGTTTTGAAGGCACGTATGGAAGGATTGAAGGTGGGCTTGATTCGCCCCATCACGTTATGGCCCTTCCCTAGGCAGGCATTTAATGCCCTTCAGAAGAAGATTAAGGCATACCTCGTAGTCGAGATGAATGCTGGGCAGATGCTTGAGGATGTCCTCTTAGCGAAACGCGGGGATGTACCTGCGTTTCATTTTGGTCTTGGGGGAGGGTGGGTTCCATCAACTCAAGACGTCTATCGTGAGTTAGTTGAAGTGTACGAAAGGAAGGGTACCCTATGACGAAGCTATTCACACGGCCCAGCTCGATGAGCGATGCAGCAATACCCTACTGCCCTGGATGTACTCATGGCATAGCTCATAGGCTTGTTGGGGAAGTTATCGATGAGTTGGGGATCTTTGAAAAGGTGATCGGTATTGTTTCAGCCGGCTGCTCTGTGCGAAGCTGGCGTCTCTATCGCTTCGACATGGTTCTATCAGCGCATGGAAGGTCTCCAGCAGTAGCCACTGGTCTTAAGAGGGCTCTTCCAGACAATTTTGTTTTTGCTTATCAAGGGGACGGTGACTCCGCAGCGATAGGGTTGGCTGAGTTGATGCACGCTGCCCTACGATGCGAAGAGATTACTGTATTCATGATCAACAACGCCGTCTACGGTGCCACAGGAGGGCAGGCAGCACCCACAACATTAATCGGTCAGAAAACCACCAGCTACCCTTCCGGCCGAGATCCAAACTATGCTGGTTATCCCATCAATATGGCTGAGGTTATAGCTAGCGTTTCGAAGAATTCATACGTGGCTCGAGTCGCCCTGAACAATATCCGAAACATATTGAAGGCCAAGAACGCCGTCATCCGTGCCTTCAAGACTCAGGAAAAGGGGTTGGGCTTCTCTTTCGTAGAGATGCTCTCCGCCTGCCCCATAGGCTGGCAGATGACGCCGCTGGACTCCCTTAAATGGATCGAGGAAACAATGATCCAGCAATACCCCTTAGGAGAGTTTAAGGTTCCCAAAGGCTTGGAACCATAAGGCAGCTGAAAACGACGAGCCTCTCTACAGTTATAGACCGAATCGCGCCTGCAGGATTAAAACTCGAATTTCCCAAGTCGCTCAACCAATTGTCAATAGCACTGTAGGTAGGACCTCGAAGAAGGACGTTAGATAGGAAGTTATCCTGCAATACGAAATTCGAATTTTGCATATGAACTGGTGAAGGCGAAGATCCAAGAAGACCGAATCTCTAGTTATGAATGGATATACCTGAAGATTTCCTTGCGTGCAACAATGCATAAGCCATAATGAGAACTGCGAGTAATGTTGGTTCAGTTGCTGATAGCTCAGGAATTGGAGCAACTGAAGGTTTCAGGACGAAGTTTATCTCCGTCTCCGACCCCATAGATGCACGGACTTCAGTTGCTTGAGTCTCGTATCCAACAAGTGACGCTGCCAACATATAGGTTCCATTCTCTAACCACATCTCATAGAAACCATCTAAGGAGCTTGTTGCCACCAGTATGGGTCCATACGCGCTGACTGTGGCCCATGAGATAGGTATCACATCTCCAAACATGTTATAGCCTGTTACTTGGCCGTAGACATGGCTCAGCCTATGAAGATCGAAGATTACTGTTGCGTTTCCGCCTAGATCTACAGTCGCGGTTACAACGCTTCTCTGGATATAGCCGGGAACCCAAGCGTATACCAGATAGGTGCTTAGAGCCAAGCCATAGTCCTTCTGCAGTTTGCCATCGGTTGTGTCGTAGTAATTGGTCCATCTATAGGCGGGATCCCCCGCGTAGCTGTCGAAGCCTACCACGTCAATCTGGAAAGCCGTGGTTCTCGGGACGTGGCTTACATTCGCGCCCACAAACGTTCCGAAGGAGTCGTAGACCTCTACCCTCACAGGTACAACTGTAGGATCAAATGGGTATGTGTCTATTGGGGCGAAGAGCTTCTCTGTCTTGAAGTTCATCAATACGCTAAGCTTGGCGCCTCTCACGAGATCTACTACCAAGTCGCCTGTGCCACCAGTGGTAATGGAGAAGGTGTATGCTTCCATCTGGACATATCCTGTGGTGTATGCTTTGACGAAGTACGTTCCAGTAGAGAGATCCGTAGCATTCATCAGGACTCTCGTTGCAGGGGCTTGAGGTTGCTCTGAAAGGCTTAAAGCTATGTCGCCGGTGGAGCTTATTACCTCAAGCCCTATCGGTGCCCCTGGATGCGCCCACTCAACCTCTTGAGGAGGCCGCTGCCAATCCACAGACCTCACAGTTACGTTCACAGCCGCGCTCTTGACTAAGTCGAAGCTCAGCCTGTTTGGGCCTGAACAGATACCTATGGTTGCTTGAGGGATCCAGAGCTGTTTGTAGCCTGTAATATGCGCCTTTATCACATACGTGTCTTGGGGGAGACCATAGTCGACCTCTGTTCCAAAGAATCCAGTTAGATTCATCATCCAGCTACGGCTGCCTAGAGGGACGATGGTCACATTCAAGCCCTTCAACGTACCCTGTAGATCGTAGGCCTCAAGGGTCAACAATCGGCTCGACGGTAAAGGAGTTGTTGAGCCGTTGGCATAGTCCTTGAAGTGAACAGTAACTTCGAACCATCCGCTTTTTTCGACATCGATTTGAATTTGAAGAGCTGAGAGATAATCTACAACGTGGACCAGAGAGATTTCGCTTTGAAGATAGCCGTTCAAATATACCTTCACGTAATAGTCACCTAAATCTAGGCCTGAGATGTAGTCGGCGTAATCTTGAGGTACATGACCGTCTAGGAGGATTCTACCGTCAATCGTCAAGTTGTAGTTGTAGGCTGAGGGATCGACGAATCCTTGAGTGTAGGCCATTATGCTGGCGTTGAGATCCAGGAGCACAATCCTTATTGGTAGAGCCCGCTTCCACTGGATTAAGCTGCCTTTGCACTTGGACCATACTGTTCCAGAAACGGTTGCGCTAGGGTTCAGGTATATGTCTACACCTTCAAGCGACTGGCCAGCCATAACAGTGATCGTCCGATCCAATGTTACTGGCGGGAAGCCTGCTGCTGAAGCTGTAAGCTCATATGTTCCCGCCGCCAGTCCGTAAAGGGTGTAGCAGCCGTTTGCGGAAGCGTTAAAGTAGGCTTGCGCCTTCACAGCTCTGCCTAGGGCAGTTGTTCCTTCAGCGATAACCTTACCTGAAACGTTGACGGGTAAGCCGTAGCGATATCCATAGTACTCCGCACCGCCATTCAGCACTCGACCAGATATATACGCTGGGTCCAGGTCGCCTTTTACAACGACCGTTGGAAAATTCTCAGAGCCAATCGATTTTTCATCTATGAAAACCTTCAGGAAATATCTGTCGCACACATCAGGAGCCTTGATGTCGAACATTCTTACGGCATGGCTGCCTCTTGGAATGGTTAAGTTTGCAATCGTTACTCTCCACCAGAAGGGGCCGATAGGATCCCTTGAACTCAACTTGATTATCGATATGTGTTTGTAGTCATTAGTTATACTGGTCCATATGCTTGTGGTGTCGGGCTGTATAAAGCTGAACTCAGGTGGAATATAAATCGCCATTGAAGAGTGGTCGCTACTCAACGTGAGGTTTATAGAAAAGTCACCCGTTGTATTTTGCATTATGGAGCTCTTCGGGTAATCCAACTTCACTATGTCAGCGGGTGTACCTAAAGTGTGAGCATAGGTTCCAGGGTACATCTGGACCGAGTCTTCTGGCGCTGCTGAGACACGCTCAAAGGAGTGCCCAATAGTCATCGATCCAATGATGATCAGTAGTAACACTGTAAGTGATGATCTTTTGAGACAACTTTTTCTCCGTTCCCTGAAAGGCGTTTTTCTTTTCACTACCAATTTGCTCAGGATCTCCCTTGATGATGAGCTTCAACTTTTATCGAGCCTTCCGCTCAGAGTTCTCTCCTTTCGAATACACGTATGGCGGCTAGAAGCGTTATGGCGATGTAGTTAACCATCACTATGAGGCTGGATAGGACTTCAGGAATGTAAAGAGGGTAAGGGATGCCTACGGCAGCTCCCGTTGGTTGCATGGGTCCCCTCGCCTCCCCAATGGCAGGTGGCATCGTAAGGATACTACTGATGATGCCCCCTGCATGGGTAATGCTGAACCAAGGGTCGATGTCGGCTGAGTTTAGGACTATATCGATTATGGGGAGTATCATCTGGAATAGAAAGAAGGTCAAAACAGCCGACCCTGTCGTTCCCTTCATGACCGAGCTTAGGAGAAATGCAAACGCCAGAATCGAGAGCATGTAAACGACTGCCAGATAGTAGGATAGAAAAAGTTCATCAGGAAATGTTCCGTAGATCGCCTGAGCGGAAACGATGATTATGATGTAGTAGAGGCTGACGACGAGTAGTGATGAGAGAGCGGATGCCACATATTTACCTAGCAATATGATCCTTCTGCGGATCGGGTTTGGGAACAAGGAGTACCCTGTTCTCTGCTGAAACTCTGAAACTATCGCGTCGCTTCCGAAGAAAGTTGCGGATAGAACTATTAGTATTGAAACGAAGTTCATAAAGGTTGAAGGGAAGGTCCTTACGTCTGAGGAATATCCCCTTCCGACCAAGGGGGGCAAGGCCAACATCAGCCAAGCGATAGAAACTGTGATCATTACTATTCCGAATAGCCTTTGTCCTCGCAAGTACTTCAGAAGCTCATAGCGAACTACCATATGTAGCTGTTCACTATCGCTTGGAGGACTGCTTTTCATCTCGCTATCTCACCGATTCAGCTATAATTTCCAAGTACATGCCCTCGAGGTCGGTGCCAGTGGGCTTGAAGCTGATCATCTTCAGACCAAGTCCCAAGAGGCTATTGTGCAGTTCGGCCATGGAATCTTCATCGCCCTCGAACTCGATGAGAAGTACTTGAGAGCTAGTTTGCTGAACGTTTCTAACACCTGTGAGTTGGCGAATGCGATCTAGCTGGCCGTCAGTTGGAGCTACTAGGGCTTGCACTTGGATTTTCTTAATTGGCGATATCCTGGCGAGGTTTTCAATCTTATCGTAGACGATGAGCCTCCCTTTGTCAATTAGTGCGACAGTGTCACAGACCTCTTGCACTTCGCTTATGAGGTGGGTGCTCATGAAGACTGTCTTCCCCTTCTCCGTTAGAGTCTTGATTATGTCACGTACCTCATGCATACCTCTGGGGTCGAGGCCGTTTGTTGGTTCATCGAATATCAAAATTGCAGGATCGTGCAACAGTGCTTGAGCTAATGCCAGCCTCTGCTTCATTCCGCGTGAAAATGACCCGATGGACTTGTCAGCCCACTCGGTAAGTTTGACCTCTTCCAAAACTTTCCTACTTCCATCAGAGATCTCATTACTGCTCATCCCTCTGAGTTCACCTAGGTAGGAAAGCGTCTCATTTGGCGTCAAGTAAGGGTAAAACTCAGGTGTCTCAACAACCGCTCCAACATCGCTGAGAGCGGCTTTAGGGTCAGAGGTTACGTCTATCCCGTTCAAGTACGCCTTTCCGCTAGTTGGCTTGATAAGAGTGGTGAGGATCTTGATCGTGGTGGTTTTCCCAGCGCCGTTAGGACCGAGAAAGCCGAGGCATATCCCACCGGCCACTCTGAGGTTTAAGTTATCCAGAGCAACGAAACTATTGTAGACTTTTCCCAGATTTTCAGTCACAATCGCATCAGTCAAGTGAGAGTCATCCCGAATGCATCGCGAATTGCAAATGCGCGGTTCGCAACGTTTACCTCCTGCGAATTCTCCGATAGATGAAAAAGAGGACTACCGCCGCAATTATCGGAATTAAACCGATATAGACTACTGAACCAACTTCGTGTTGCACGTCAACCCTTAAACTGAACTTTTGAGCTTCAGTCCGATCCGATGAGACCTCGAAGTAGATATAATAGCTGCCGGCGCTTACGTCGGACTTGGTTTCTATTGAGAATGTAAACGCCGACTCTTGGTTTGGAGTCAGAGAGGTCACCGCCTTGGGATTAACGCTCACAGTGAACCCTGAAGGGATCTCCCCAGTTATCTTGACTCTCACATTCGTAACGTCGCTGCCTCCTATGTTTCTGAGTTTCAATTCATAGTTTACTTTGAGTCCCGCGATCACATCTGTGTAGAAGTTTTCATTTGTAACCTCAATATCGTAGGAGCCTAACACGCTTGCTGTCAATGGGAGGGATGCGGTGACTTGGTAATTTTCAGAGGTTACCGTTACAATGATGGGGTATTTTCCCATCGCTACATCTATTGGTGGGGTCACTTTCAATATCAGTTCATGAGCTTTATTTCCTTCGATGTAGACTCTGTTAACCTCTTGGGATTGACCTTCGACCGTAGCCTTGAAAGCTGCAGTCCAGTCTTTAGGCAGAGATACGGCGAGGACAAAGTTATCTCCAACATTCCGCTTGTTTGTAACGGTGATCGGATAGCTCAAGGATTCGCCAACATGCGCTATTATCTCAGGGAGTGTTGTAGTCAAGGACAAGGCCGCTTGCGGTCTTGGAGATTGTATCTCTAACGTTAAAGACAAGTCAGCGGAAACTGGGAAGGAGTAACTATCGTGAAGGCCGTTGCCAGAGGCAATTACTTTGAATTCATATGTTCCTGTAACGGAGTTTAACGGAATATCAACGGTTAGTTGAATAGTGGCTGTTCGCCCAGCTTCAAGATGGACTCCTTGAATCTGTAGGTCTTTGAGGTAGAAGCTGTATGTCCAATTCTCTGGCAAATCCATTATAGAAAACGATACTGTAATGCTGAACAGAGTGCTGGCGGCCAGGGTTATGGTGAAATCCGCTGTTTCGCCTGCATTGACGACTATGTTTGGAGCCTCGCTCCACATCCTCAAGGCTGACGAGTTAACTGCTTGGGCACTTCCAGCGAACAACGTTGGCATGACTAGAATTGTGACCAACGCCACGAGAAGCATCAACTCTTTTTCGCGTCTTGCAGTCACTTGGCATCACTTTTATAGTCAATAGTAGTTTTTATTGCTATAGCGTAAAAATTTAAATCCACCGGAGATACGCTTCATCTAGGTCGCTACTTTTCAAGATATATTCTCTCACGTAGCCGACGTGTTCTCGGATCAGTTCCTCCATTCGATCCTCAGTCAAGACTTTTCCTCTACTTTCTAGTCCAATCTCGTTTCTGAGAATCTGCAAAGGAGTGAAATAATATGGAAGATCGATGTACTCTAGTTGGGCATCGTGGCCAGCGCTTCGAAGCTGCTTAAAGATGGATCCTCCTTTAACTCCTGAGACGCAGATAGTGTCTGGATAGTCTTTAATCACATCTAGGGTAAAACTCGTTTCCCTCTCGAAAGTTTCTGCTTCCATTAGCAATTCAGATTCAAGTGGTTTTCTCCAAGCGTTTAGATCGGTCTTTCCTGTAGAAGCAAAATTGAGAGTGAGCATAGATATCTTAGCCGCAGTCTGGGCGCTCTTCTCTTCGTAAGCTTGATCACTGTAGCAAAAAACGTTTGACTGCTGGTGCTTATGCTTGATTTCCCTTAATGCGCGCAAGAGAGGTTCGATCATGCGCGTCCAAGGTGCTAGTGGTTCTGAGATTAGTTTCGAGCGTCTGAGTTTCTCAATAAACAATTCGTACGGTGCGCCTAAGACGTATTCTTCAATGAACGTTTGAAGAGTTCTAGGAATTGGAATCAGAATAGCGTTATACCTTGTTTGCTGGAGGCGACTAGCTGCTTTCATGAATGACCTTCTCAGTTTAGGAACGGCCAAGACTGAAACTCTATTCATGAAGCCATCACAATCGTGAGATACCTTGACCTCATCTTAAGCTAGTTCTCTAACTTTCCTGAGATTTCCAAAGTCGTCGCGGCGATTATCGATCGGTGTCTCAAGTATGAAAGGCAGATCTTTGAGTGAGTGATGGTGCAGGATGGCTCTGAAACCTTCATCCCCTATGAAGCCCATGCCGATATGGTCATGTCTGTCTATATGAGAGCCTAACTTTCCTTTCGAATCGTTTATGTGAATAGCTTTCAAAAGCCGAAGTCCGAGAATCTTGTCAAAGGCTTCTAGGGTTTTTTGAACAGCCTCAGTGTCTCGGAGGTCGTAGCCCGCGGCGAATCCATGGCAGGTATCGAAGCATATGCCCACACGTTCTCGCGCTGCAATTCTTTCTATTATATATCGAATATCTTCGAATGATGAACCCATGCTATTCTTAGTTCCAGCAGTATTCTCCAAGAGGAGCATGACGTTATTCTTGACTTTAGAGAGCGCCACATTACAAGCATCAATTATCCTCTCGAAGCCTACCTCCATACCCCTTCCAAGATGGCTTCCAAGATGGGTGACAAGATAAGGGATTTTGAGCCTTCCGCATCTATCTAGCTCTACAATCAAAGTCTTCAAAGACATAGCGTAGATGTTCTTCTTCGGAGAAGCGAGATTGGGGAGATAAGGCATGTGCGCTACAGCTGGACCTATTCCTGACGCCGTTAGCTTATCAACAAAATTCTTCGCTTCATCAATCGATAACTGCTTGAATTTCCAGCCCCTCGGATTGCGAGTGAAGATCTGAAAGGTTGTGCAATTTCTCTCGACGGCTCGATCCACAGCCATGTGTATTGAATCGGAAATCGAGACATGAACACCCAACTTCAAGTTCCGCTCACACATTTAGAGTTCGACATCAGTAGGAGATGAATCTATCCTAACTCTGCTCTGCGGTAGCCCTGTACCCTGTGATCCAGTGAAATGAAACAGCGCTAATAATCAAGCAATTACTGTGTCCAGAAACACGTGCGGCCCAGTTATTTGGGGTGCTTTGGATGTGGATTACGAACACACAGCCCAAAAGAGCGGATAGAAAGCATGGTGAGGTTAGAAAAATTACAAGTTAGACTATTTCAAAATGGGCCTTCATGGAGCACCATTTCTCAAGAAAGACACAGTACAAGATGCATATCTTCTTGCAGTCTATGAATGCCATCTATGATGACGCCGTCTCTTGATTGCCGTTCAGTTCGAAACTTTATTCACTCCATTCGCAGTCTGACAAACTATAAGATGCCCTTTTCTACAATGATATCTTCGTATGCTCGAGGAATAGCAGTTGACGAAATCTTACGTTGCGAGAAATATATTCGAGGCGCCTCCATTCAGGTTGGACGAGATCATCAAAGCATCCAAGTTGCCCAACGCCATCAGCTTGGCCTTCGGCGAGCCTGATCAAGCGACCCCTGGCCACATAATCAAGGCTGCGATTGAGGCTTTGAAGAGAGGATTTACCCACTACACGGCAGAAAAAGGGTATGTTCATTTGAGAGAAGCCATAAGCCGAAAATTGAAGCGAGAAAACGGTGTGGAAGCCGATCCTCACTTTGAGATTCTCGTGACCTGTGGCTCCGGTCAAGCCGTTGATCTTGCCTTGAGAGCCACTTTAAATCCTGGAGACGAGGTCTTAACGCCTAGTCCCGGCTTCTTCGCTTATCAGCACTGCTTGAGGTTCATAGGCGCTAAAGTAGTGAAATATCCAGTTCTAGAAGATAATGAGTTCAAGCCTAGACCAGGTGACATAGAAGATAAAGTAACCTCGAGAACAAGAATGGTGATCTTGAACTCGCCTTCGAATCCGACTGGCGCTGTGCTGAACAAAGAGACTCTTAGAGGGATTGCTGAGATAGCGGCAGACCGCGATCTCATGGTGCTTTCTGATGAAATCTATGAGAAGTTGATTTATGATGGGGAGAGACATTACAGCATCGCCTCCTTTCCTAGGATGGCGAATAGAACGATAACGATCAACGGTTTCTCGAAGGCTTATGCTATGACTGGCTGGAGGGTTGGTTATGCTGCGGCGAGGAGAGAGATTGTTGAGGCTATGTCGAGGATTCAAGCCAATACTTGTGTATGTGCTTCAGCTGCTTCGCAGATCGCTGCTCTAGCGGCGCTTACGGAATCTCAAAGGTGTGTTGAATCGATGTTGAAGGAATACCGTAGAAGAAGAGACCTCCTCGTCAATAGACTTAACGAGATCGAAGGGTTTTCATGTGGAACGCCTAAAGGAGCGTTCTACGTATTCCCAAACATCACGGCGCTTGGAGTGAGTTCTCAGGAAGCATTTGAGCTATTGGCTGAGAAAGCGAGGGTCGTCACATTGCCCGGCTCATTCTTCGGTGAGCTCGGAGAAGGTTACTTGAGAATATCTTATGCGAATTCATACGTCAATATTTCGAAGGCGTTAAACAGAATTGAAGAACTGCGCTTGAAGAAGAGAGGGCGCGAATCTGACTAGGGACTAGTTCTTGGGAGATATAATCGCTAACGGTGCTCAATCGAAATTCCCTGTCGATAATCTTTTGCCTTTATTTCTGAGGACGCTATCAGAGATAGTGCATGGCAAGATTGTTGGTGCATTAGCTTGGCTTCTATCGTAGTTGCTGAGAATTTGAGGAAAACGTTTGGAGAAGTGGTCGCCGTAGATTGAGTGGACTTCCTTGTAGATAAGGCTGAGTGTTTCGGTTTATTGGGGCCTAATGGAGCTGGCAAGACGACGACCATGAGATTGATTCAGTGCGTATCTCCGAAAACTTCTGGAAGGCTTGAGGTGATGGGGATGGATGTCGTTCATCCAAGGGAGACAAAGAAGCTTCTAGGTGTTGTTCCTCAAGAGAACAATCTGGATCCGGATTTTACGACTTATGAGAACCTTCTTGTGTACTCTCGCTATTTCGATATCTCTCGATCTGAAGCTGAGGAGAAAGCGGAAAGACTGTTGGAGTTCGTTCAATTGCAGGAGAAGAGAGAGGTTCTCATCGATAAGCTTTCAGGTGGAATGAAGAGACGACTGATCCTTGCTAGAGCTCTCTTGAACGATCCGAAGATATTGATACTCGATGAACCAACGACGGGTTTGGACCCTCAGGCTAGACACGTCATTTGGGAGAAGTTGAAGAGCTTGAAGCATGAAGGCATCACCATGATCCTCACAACTCAATACATGGAAGAGGCAGCTCAACTTTGCGACAGACTCATAATAATGGATTATGGGAAGATTCTCGTCGAAGGGAAACCAGACGAGCTGGTTAAGGAATACATTGGAGCTGGTGTCTTGGAAGTAAGAGGAAGCCCAGACATCCTGTCTTGCATAATGGAGAACGAGGAACTGAAATTCGAGGTTGTCGGTGATACGGTTCACGTGTTCACTGACAAACCTGAAGAGTTGATGTCGACTCTTCTGAATCGATGCAAGGTTGATCTGACTACAATTCGAGCGGCCACTCTTGAGGATGTCTTCCTCAAACTGACGGGTAGAGCCCTAAGGGAGTGATCGAGATGGCTGGTTCTTATCTGAGATTTCCGGAGTTGAGTCGAAGAGTGTGGACTGTGTGGAAGAGGAATAGAGACGTTTTCATGAAGACCTATAGAGTGAATTTCATTCCCCCCTTCCTCGAACCTTTGCTATATCTGGCCGCCTTAGGATTCGGATTGGGCTTTTACGTCGGCACTGTTGACGGTGTCCCATACGCGAAGTTTATAGCTCCATCATTGTTGGCAATCTCGATGATGAACTCAGCGTTCTTTGAATGTACATACGGTAGCTATGTGCGAATGTACTACCAGAAAACCTTCGATGCAATAATTGCAACTCCACTGAGTTTAGAAGAAGTCATTGGTGGGGAACTCCTCTGGGGAGCTACAAAGAGTCTCATAAACACCTCGATTACGCTTGTAGTCATCGTGGTTTTTGGGCTCGCTGCACTAGGCACAGCGATATTCATTGTTCCATTGGCTTTTCTCGCCGGACTGCTTTTCTCAGCTTTAGCGATGTGCTTCACTGCTATTGTACCTAACATCGACTCATTCAATTACCCTACGTTTCTACTGATCACGCCAATGTTCTTATTCAGTGGAACGTTTTTCCCTATATCGAGTTTGCCAGTCGCCGTGCAGCAAGTATCTGTCATCTTTCTACCTCTAGTGCATGTTGTTAACATCTCGCGTGCCTTGACGTTTGGAAGATTGACCGCGCCGCTCCTGTTGGATCTAGGGTGGATTGCAATCGTATGTGTAGTCCTCTTCACTCTGTCAGTGAAGCTGATGAAAAAGAGGTTGATCGTCTAGGAAAGTATCCTTTGGCTGATGGAATCGTTGGAATCGCTACTATTAGAGTCCATCAGCCATCTTGTGAGTTTTTGACAATTGTCTGGGGTCAACGTGTTATTTGGGCATCTCCCTGAAAGATCCTCGTCACAACGTGAGCAAGGGATCTCAATGATTGAGTCGATGCTTGAGAATTTGTGCAGAGGAAATATTCTATAGGTCCATTTGCCGGCGCGAAGTTCTCTCCTCCTATTTATAAGCCTTTTCTTCTCCAGTCTTCGCACCTGTCTGGACCCTTCCCTACCATCCCAGCCAAGTTTCTTCCATAGGTGAGACTGAAGAACCCCCTTCTCGCCGCTGAGTCTAATTGCCATAAGGGCATCGTTTTTGATCGCGCCATAAGTGTCAAATCCTGATCCAAATTCGATAGATGGCCTCTGCGAAAACTCAGGTCTGGAGTTCACGATCTCCTCTAGACATGTAGCGACGCTCTCGCCCCTTTTCGTAAGCTCATAGCTTACGGATTTTCGCCATTGTACCATTCTTTTCTTCTGTTTGAGTCTACTGAGATACTTGTAGGTTCTTCTGAGGTTTATTCCCACAAGCTTAGAAAGCTCGCGGGCGGGAACTCCTGAGCTGCGGTTTATCTTGATGGCATTAAGAATTCTTCTTTCAGTGGGAGAGAGTTTACCATTCGGCTTCCCGTGTATCGCAGAGAAGAAGACGTGATCAGATGAGTGTTTCCTCACAATCAATTCGGCTTTTTCTAGCCTTTTCAAAACTCTCTGGAGAGTTGAAGGCTCGAGAATGACGGTAAGCTCTTGGTAGGTCTTTCTTCCCGATCTCAGAGCCTGTATACAAAGCTCCTCATAGCAATTCGAGTGAGGTGAAAATGCTTCGAGTCCATGTCCACTTAAGATGTCTTGAATATCTTTTCCAAGCGACGTTAATGTGTATCTATTATTCGCGGTTCTGACGAGGCCTGCCTCAACCAGTGGTTCAATATACCTTGCGACCGTGTTTAGGCTGTGGTAACATCCTTCGTCTTTCAAGTCAGCTCGTAGCTCTTCGAGATCGTGCGGATGTGTTGAGAGAATTTGAAGAATCCTGATTCTTCTTCGGTTCTTGATAGCGTTGAAGAGACGTACTAGCTTCTTGTTTTGCGCACTCTCTGTTCTCGCGTCGGCTATGGCTTTCTCTTTGGTGGATGCTTTCTTGAGAAAGCTTTCAACTTCCGGTGACGTACGTAGCACGGACTCATCGAATCTTGACTGGACTCTGTGCAAATCATCATCGACATGAGCAGGACTTATCCTCTCTTCAGATTCGGCGAGATCCTCGTATTCTTCGGTCTCTTCCATTTCTGATTCAGCCATAGTCTCACTTTCTCGAGGTGCATCTCCTATTGAGAGTGCTTTAGAAGAGCTATTTACGGCGTTAATATAGATTCATCGCACTAATTAACTTAACGGCGTTAATTTAGGCCATCGAAATATGTCGACGAGAACCTCTCCACAGGCCCCGCCGCTATTGTTCGATGCGAATTCTTATATAGTGTTCCTGCTTTGGTCGTTTAATTTAACAGCGTTAAATGGTTGTGGATGCCTTGAAGCCACCTTGTCTGATCGTTGTTTCTCAAATTCTACCTGCAATGCGCGCCATAATATCGAGAGAGATGATCGAGAGAGGTGGGCTGGGGCCGGGGGAAGTAGCGGCTAAGATGGGTGTCACTCCTGCTGCCGTGACCCAGTACCTCAAAGGAGTTAGGGGAGGCGATTCTATCAGTATGATCAATAAGTCGAGGAGAGCTAGCAAGATTCTGATGGAGCTCGCTTATGAACTTGCGAGAGAGGAGGCTGACATGGTGGTTGTGCTACGCAAGCTATGCGAGGCATGCAACTATGTTCGGAGTGAGCGATTAATTTGCGGAATGTGTCAGAATTCATTGCCTAGGCTTGACAGTGGAAAATGCGACATATGCGTTACTTGAAAAATGAGGATCTAATAGTAACTTTCTATTCTAGGCATGAGTTTGCCAATATCAAAGCACATCCGAGTCGGGATATGTTTAAACGGAGGACACTTTGATAACTTCATGATTAGACGTGAAGAGAAAACTTCTAGTCGCTCTGGTTGTGACTTCGGTCATTGTTATCGCTTTGGCTTATGGAGTTCAATTGTCAAGGCCTCCCATGCTAACTACGCCGACATCAACGCCCTTCGTCATTATCGGTAAGGTGATTGTCGAAGTTGTGGTTTGATGAGCCTGCCCATTGTCTTCTATATTGGTGATGAGAGGCGTGGGGTTTGCGCTTCAGCGCTGGAAACGTACGAGAGGCGATTAGGGAGTAGCGCTATCTTTTTGATATATCCGCTATTATTCCATCTGTGAGTTTTAGTGCATCCTCAACTCTAAGCTCAATTAACCTGTCCCTTGAGCCTGCTCCTCCAGAGATCGTATGAGAATGCATCAACTCAGCATCTAATACTGCTACGACGACACACAAAAAAGTTATGACGTGCACCAAGACACCTGAGAACGGGTTGCCTATCTCATTTACTTGTTTTCGGTGGTACTGCTCCCTCTGAGCATAGATGGAAGAATAGCTACAGTATTCAAGAATGCAAGCCATAAGTACATCTTCTTCAGCCCTTCCAAGAAAAGCGTCTTATCTACTTCTGGGATAACCAGAGAAGATGATACTATTTTCGTTATCAGCGCATACGGTAGAGTAGAGGTCATTATCACGCAATTTTAGTATAAAATAAAGCCACAACTTCATGTTGAAGGGCTATGGAATCTGAGGTTTTTACATTTCTAATGTCCAGTCTGCTATTCCGATCTTTGGAACTGGGCACAATATCGGGCTCGCCTCCAGGAACACACAGAATTCCTGACCACGAAGGACACAGACGAAGAGAAACCTGTAAACTATCCGCCCATCCGATTACCTAACTATCAAGACCGGACATTTTGCATGATGGCTCACCCTGTCAGAGACGCTTCCGAGGAGGAAGGCCTTAACCTCGCTTAGACCACGACTACCCATAACTATCAAGTCGAACTTTTCCCTGTCCGCAAAGCGAACAATCTCTTCAGCCGGAACTCCCGAGGCCAGTTTTGTATTCGCAGTTATTCCGAGAGAGCTTGCCAGTTCTTGGCTTTTCTTCAGGATCTCCTTTCCTTCTTTCTCCAAGTCCTTACTTATCAGAACGCCAACTTCAAGTAACCTAGAAAACCAACCTTGATGCAAAAGAGTGCCTCTGCGCCACATAAAAACACTTAAGTATTCAAACGTACCCAATACTATGTGGCCGGCGACCGAGCCATGTTGAAGAATAATGGTCCATGGGATCCACCAACCCGCAGCTGGCGAATACCCGCAAGTGATTAGTCGGCCTCGGCAATAATTGTGAAAAACAATCAACGTGGGAAACAAAAAACACCCCTTTTCGTAATACGCCACTACCCGTAAGCCGAATAATGCATGGGACCCCGACGACGCAACGACTCAACTATCGCTTTCTTCTCGGACTCCAAACAAAGAATTGAAAACTGGGGGGAACTCTGACTTTAATTCAGTGAGCAACCGCCAACTTACTCTCCTTATGAGTAGTACTATCTCATTCAGTAGCATTTATCAATTTCGAAAGCTCTATTCTTTGTTGGAGGTTGAGTCTATGCCGTTTATTGGACCTTGGGAGGTTGCTCTTATACTTGTGGTGGTTCTGATCCTATTTGGACCGAAGAAACTGCCTGAACTTGCTAAATCAATAGGTGATGCAATAAGACAGTATAGAACGGCGACAGAAACACCTTTAGCTGAACTGCAGAAAATGACAGCAACTCCTGCCACCGCTAAAAGCGATGAACAACTTCTAGTTGAGACAGCTAAGAAGCTGGGCATATCGACTGAAGGGAAGACGCCAGAGCAGATCTCGAATGAGATAGTAGAAACTAAGAAGAAAACTGAAACATAGAGCCAGTAAGTAACTGAGAGGAGAGGCGTACGAGAGCTAGGATTGCGTTAGGGTTAGTTCTGTTCATTAGGCCTTACTTATTAGGCTTCACTATTCATTGATTCTGCATCTCTAAGGCTGTACTGGTCAGAAATAGTCCGCTTACAAGCGACTAAACCGACGGCCAACCAGTACTTAGTCTTCTGTAAGTGACAGTGATGAGAGCGAAATGAAGTCTGGAAGTAGTAAGTCGAGACATGCGGAGATGACTTTCTGGGAGCATACCGAAGAGCTTCTAAGCCGACTGCGAATAATACTGGTAAGCGTTTTTATCGCAGGAGCGGCCATCGGTTTTCTTCCTGTGAACCCTGCGACTCTTCTCGATCCTCTCGCCATTACATATACCCCCATAAATGTGCCAACATAAGCCCTTGGAGAAAGGAAACACAGGCATAGCATTTCTATGCGACGACATTGAGAAAGCCTACAAGGAGCTGAACGGGAAGGGGGTTAAGTTTACAAAACGCCCCACAAAGGAAGCGTGGGGAGCCTACGCCATGCTTGCTGACCCAAACGGAAACGAATTCTGGCTAATTCAAGAAGAAGACACTTAGACCAGTTAGTTCAAATACGATAAACGGCCAAACCGCTAGAATCTAGGATACGTGACCTTAAAAAGTTCTGAACTCTGTTGCAGCGGAGTGAAGGGTTACACAGGATCACGCATGTAGTTCTACGAGATTGGGGCGAACGAAATTCGAGTTGAATTCTTGGCAGATGTTTTGTTTAAGTGTAAACTATTTAAGTCTGAACATATTGTGATACTGGCAAAATAGGCGAGAAAATGTTGACCCAAGTGCAGCAGGACGATCCTTCTATGGAAGCATGGATAAGCATTGTAAGTGCCTACAGAGCAGTGCATGTTCTCTTGAATCAGCAACTGGTCAGAAGCAAGTTGACCTTTCCCCAATATCGAATGATGAGAGTACTTGGAAAATTTGGAGCTATGCCGATGAACAAGATTGGTGAACACATGCTTGTGACGCCTGCCAACATCACAGGCTTGGTTGATAGACTTGAGAGAAGAGGCTACATCGAACGCGTCGAAAAAAGCACTGACAGAAGAATCGTCAGAATAAAACTCACAAGAAAAGGAAAGATTTTGTATCAGCGAACAAGTATCCAAAATAGGAAATTGGTTAATCGAATCATGAGAGTTTTGACTAATGATGAGCTGCTGAACTTGGCTAAACTTCTTGAGAAAATCAAAAAGGCAGCCCTTGAAAAGGGGAGTTATCCGAAATGAAAGCAATTGAAGTGCAGACTCTAAGCAAGATCTACTCCGCTCTCAAGGCGGTTGATGGCATATCATTCAGTGTGGATGAAGGCGAGATCTTTGGCTTACTCGGCCCGAACGGTGCCGGAAAGACCACAACGATAAGAATGATGCTCACCCTCGTCAAGCCGACCTCTGGGAGTATCAGAGTATTTGGAATCGATTCCGGTAAATTCCCTGAGTCGGTGCGACAGATTTCAGGATATATCCCCCAAGAAGTATCGGTGGACGGAGATTTGACGGGGTATGAAAACCTGTTGATGTACGCTAAACTTTATCACACCCAGAGAGAGGAGAGGGACAGAAGGATTCGTGAAGCTCTCGAGTACATGGAGCTTACCGGCCGTGAAAACAAGCTTGCAAAAACTTACTCCGGCGGAATGATGCGCCGGCTCGAGATAGCGCAAGCCCTGGTGAATAAGCCTAGGGTATTTTTTCTCGATGAGCCGAGCATCGGTCTAGACCCCTCAGCTAAGAATGCTGTCTGGAAATATATCATGAATCTTCGGGAAGAATTCGGGACAACCATTGTCGTGACCACGCATGATATGCAAGAAGCCGATACCCTATGCGACGAGATCGCCATAATGAATAGAGGAAAGATCGTCGTCTCTGGCTCCCCCGAGGAACTAAAAGCCAAAGTGGGAGGGGACATAATTTCGCTGGGAGTTCGCTCTGGAGATTGTTCGAATCTTCTGCAAGGGCAGGGAAGGATCTTGTCAGCAAAGCCGGATCTTGGTCTCTATGAGCTTGTTGTAGCAGAGGGAGAGAAAGCGATACCGGTGATTCTCGATTCTCTGCGGGAGAGTGGAATACAGGTCGACTCGGTTTCGCTGAAGAAGCCTACGTTGGATGATGTATTTCTCAAGTACGCCGGGGTTAGAATAGACGAGAGTGGTACATGGCGAGAGACTAGACGTCTTCGGAGAACTTACAGGAGGTTAGGATGATGCTGGGTTCAAGGTATCTAAGTACTGTGTTTACACTAGCAGAATTCGAGTTGAGAAAACTGAAGCATGATTTTTCAGAGATTGGGATACGTGGGGTCCAGCCAGCGCTTTGGCTCTTGGTCTTTGGCGAGACCTTTGCCAATCTGAGATCTGTACCCACAGGAGCTTTCAGTTACATCCAGTTCCTTACGCCTGGAGTGTTAACGCAGTCTGTGATGTTTGTAGCAATCTTCTACGGCATCATGCTTGTTTGGGAAAGAGACTTGGGGCTTCTGAACAAACTGCTCTCGACGCCTGCCCCTCGATCAGCCATAGTATTGGGAAAGGCTTTTTCAGCGGGTGTCAGAAGCATATTTCAGGCGATAGTCGTCTTCGCCCTAGCGCTGTTCATACGTGTTCCTCTGAACCTTGGCGTCCTAGAAGTCTTGGGTGTAGTTGCAGTGATAGTTCTCGCTGGAATGTGTTTCTCCTGCCTGTCAATGTCTCTGGTCCCCGTTTTCAGAACCAGAGAGAGAATGATGGGGATAGGCCAAGCCATCACTATGCCTCTCTTCTTCACGAGTAACGCCATTTATCCGATCAGCATAATGCCGCCTTGGCTTAGGGTGATAGCGATTTTTAACCCCTTGACCTACGTCGTGGATGCGATGAGAGCCCTATTAGTTACAAGTGATTTTCAGGCACTTCCACTCGACATAGGCGTAATGCTGTTTGCCACAGCTATTTTCACTAGCATCGCAGCCCTCTTCTTTAGACGAATTCTAGATTAGTATCGAACTGAGGCACGTTTCTTTGCCCTACATTCTTCATTGATCGAAAAACATATGTCAGCTAGGAAGCATCTCATGGCATGATGAGTGTGGAGTTCAGCCCAGCCAAAGCATCTGTCCTGAGTAGGCAGAGCATAATGATGTTGTCAAGATAAGGTTTTTCGGTGTCTAGCTGATGAGTTGTCTTTATGGATTTTGAAGGTGTTTTCGAGCTTCTCTTGGAGAAGGCTAGGGGCTCAGGGGTTTTTAGGCGGAACAGGAAGCCT
>Ga0315280_10000778_pt1 | contig 57910 bp, 49 predicted proteins | sample YL17G06_40_MG_FD_203697 | JGI IMG/M metagenome (GOLD analysis project Ga0315280, IMG submission 203697) | Sediment microbial communities from Yellowstone Lake, YNP, Wyoming, USA - YL17G06_40 | ecosystem: Environmental > Aquatic > Freshwater > Lake > Sediment | place: USA: Wyoming | collected... | reverse complement strand
ACAATGGGGCCCAGGTGCGAGATCAGGCCCTCCTGACGCCGCACCACATGCTCGTACAGGGCCGGTGTCGGCAGGTTCCAATGCACGGCGCTCAAGTTGCTGATGCCGTGGTGTTCGAGGCCGTACTCACTGTGCCGGACATTACCTTGCATGACATTCCCTCCCTCTGGCGCGCCCGCCAGCCGGAACGCGGCCAATGGTTACTCCAGGATTGCACGTTATACTTTACGCCGGAGGCCGGTGGAGTCAAGTGTTCCTGGGCTGGGGTGGGCATTCAGCGGCGGCGACAAGCGGCGGTGTATGATAGCCGCTTGTCCAACGTGCCAACCGGCCCCCTCTATCAGCGGCTCGATGGCCCGTGGGAGCGTACCGTTGTTGTCGGAGACATCCACGGTTGCGCTGTCGAGTTTGACCGGCTCCGCCGCGCGGTGAGGTTCGGACCGCGGGATGTGCTGGTGACCGTCGGCGACTTTTTGGCCCGCGGGCCGGGCTCGTGGGAGGTCGCCGGGTTTCTGCGCGACACGCCGAACGCCTTCAGTGTGTTGGGCAACCACGAATTGAAAATTGCCGGCGCCATCCGGGGAACACCTCAAAAGGGCTGGAGCCACAAGCAGGCCCTTTCCACGCTCGACCGGGGGGAATGGGAAGCGTGGGCCGGTTTTCTGGAGAAGCTCCCGGCGGTCATCGAGACCCCGCACGCCATTATCACCCACGCGCGGTTCAATCCCCGCCTTGCGGTCAATCAACAGGACCCTTACTTCACCGCCGCGGCGGGCGACCCTGCTCCGTGGATCGATCTGGACCCCGATGGCGTACCCGGCTGGTTTCACGCCATGGCCCTTGACAAGCCCGTGTGCATCGGCCATATCGGCTATTCGCGAGTGGAACTCGTGCCCAGACGCCTGTACGCTGTCGATACGCGGGTTGTTAGGGGAGGGATGCTGACGGCCGTCGCTTTCCCTGGAGGTCAGATTGTCCAGGTGTCTGCCGGGAAAAACTATTACGACGAGGCGGCTGCTGTGTGGAAGGGGCGCTCTTCCGGTTTCCCTTCAGGAGAATAAGGCAGTTCGGACAGGCCGCATCGGCATGACTCGCCGCTGGCTTGACACCAACCTGCCCGGAAGCGGATACTACCCGCGTCGGCTGAACACCCACGGTTGAGCACCAACGGCTGAACACCAAGGAAGGCGAGACCCCAGCCCAATCAGGCCGCCTGGCATGGAAAGGAGCCATCGCATGAGAAACATTCACGGCATTGTCTGTCTGGCCGCGCTCACATGTGCAGCCAGTCTCTTCGCCGCCGACAGCCCGTTCCCCGGAACGTGGAAACTGAACCCGGAGAAGAGTAAGTTCACCGGCACGATTACTAAGTACGAACAGAAACCCTCGGGCGCGTTTACTTATTCTTCGGGCAGCGCGCAGTACGAATTCAAGATCGACGGCAAGGAGGGGCCCGGGCCCTTCGGGTACACGGTCATCTGGAAGAAGATAAACGACAGCACCTGGGAGACAGTCCTCAAGTTAAAGGGGAACGTGGTTGCCACCGATCGGATCGAGCTGTCGAAAGACGGCCGCAGCATGACGGTCACCTCAACGGGAAAGAAGCCCAACGGTGAGTCGTTCAAGGATGTGGCGGTCCTGCAACGAACTGCCGGAGGACCGGGCTTGGCGGGTACATGGAAGAGCGCGAAGGTGAACATTACCGCGCCGGACATCATGGAAATCAAGGCGTCCGGCAGCAACGGGCTGGAAGTTTCCTGGCCGGCGTGGAAAGCGGGCTACAAGGCCCAGCTCGATGGCAAGGACTACACGGTGACCGGCCCAACCGTGTCCGCCGGCTTCACCATTGCACTCAAGCCGGCCGGCCCACGAACGCTGGAGGTGGTGGAGAAGCACGAGGGCAAGACGATCTCCCTTGGCGCCATGAAAGTTTCTCCCGACGGCAAGACCCTGACCATGGAATCCTGGCCGCCGGAGATGAAGCAGGAAACCACCGTCGTAGTCTACGAAAAGTAGCAGGTAACCGGCGGCATCGCGGCACTGGAAGAGCGCAGTCTGACGCTGTAGTGTGCGAGATTCAGTAATACTTAGTCCCTGTTACGCGAAAAGGAGGCGGTATGTGGAACAGACGTAGTTTCCTGCGGGGCTCTGTGGCTGGCGTGGGCGTGCTGGCTGGCGCGGGCGGCGGCGCTCTGGAACGGGTTCTCGCGGCGGGACGCGCCACGGCCGGGCTGAGTCCCGAACAGGTCGCGGCCAACGAGGACTTCTGGTTCGAAGTCCAGCAGGCATTCACCGAAGACCGCAACATCATCAACCTGAACAACGGCACCATCCAGAACGGTCTGCGCATGGTCCAGGACGCCGTCCGCCGGCACATCGAGTTTTCGAGCAACGCCGGCTGGCACTCAATGACTGTCCTCGGCAAAGAAATCGAGAGCTGCCGGCGGCGGCTGGCCACCCACCTGGGCTGCGATCCCGAAGAGCTCGTCATCTGCCGCGGGGGAACGGAGGCAGGCCAGATTCCGATCATGGGCCTGGACTTGAAGCGCGGTGACGAGGTGGTCATCACCAACCAGGACTATCCGCGGCTGCTCGGCGCGTGGAAGCAGCGCGAGAAGCGCGACGGCATCGTGCTCAAGATGGTCCCGCTTCCCGCCCCGCCCGTGCCGCTCGACCAGTTCTACCGGCTGGTGGAGCAGCAGGTGACGCCGCGGACGAAGTTGATCCATGTCTGTCACATGACGCACTGGACGGGCCAGATGGCGCCGATCCGCCGGATCACGGACATGGCGCACCCCAGAGGCATCGAGGTGCTGGTCGACGGCGCACATGGCTTCATGCACGTGCCTTTCAAGCTCGCCGACCTGGGGTGCGACTACTACACGGCCAGCTTGCACAAGTGGCTGATGGCCCCGCCCGGGAACGGCTTCGTGCGCATCCCGAAGGACCGAATCTCCAAGGTTTGGCCGCTGACGCCGCCGTGGACTGACGACCCCAACAACATCCGTCGCTTTGAGGACGTGGGGACGCGCACCCCAGCCAACCGCATCGCCATCGCCGAGGCCATTACCTTCAACGAGGGCATCGGCCTGGAGCGGAAGTCGGCGCGCATCCGGTACCTGAAAGAGCGCTGGGCCAACCGGCTTCGCACCCTCCCGCGGGTGCGCTTCTACTCCAGCCTGGAACCGGCCGAGTCCTGCGGCGTCACCACCTTCGGCATCGAGGGAATGGACATGGCGAAGCTCACCGAGCAACTGCTCGACAAGTGGGGGATCGTCGTGTCGTTGATGAAGCACCCTGCCGGGTTAATCGACGGGATTCGGATCGTAGTGAACGTGTCATTGTCAGCGAGGGAAATCGACTACTTCGCCGAGGTCATGGAGGGCATTATCAAGAAATGAGTTTCTCGAATCCGAGTCGCTATGGAAACGTGGCCCTGCAAGGGGGCCAGTGGGAAGAAGGGTTGGCGATAAATGTGTCAAATATGGGGAATATTATTTTTGAAGGCGCGCGCGGCAGCAGGGTCGGTGATGTCCGCGGGGCGCTCGGCGGTAACGGCGCAGGCAACGAAGAGAGCAGCCAGCAGCACCTTCATATGCGAGGCAGATGGTAACACACGAGATGATGATTGAACCGCAGTCCCGCATGCCGCGGGGCGCCACCCAGAAGCGATGATAACGGCGCGATGCCGGCGCTACATGCTTGCGGCGGGACGCCGCGGGAATCGTCAGGGCAGAGAAGGCAGAGCATCATATCTTCTTTCTGGCTCCGGCTATGCTGACTCGCGCTCATTGGTCTATTGAAGGACTTTTCTATGTGCCGAGCCCTACTGGCCTTCGCTTCCGCATGCGTTATGTCTGCTCTGATTGCCTCAGGCAGTGACGTGCGCATCGGGCCGGACAACGTGTTTGTGGTTAACGGGAAACCGGCGTTCCCGGTTGGCTTCACCCTGGCTCCGCCTGCTGACGGCAAGACGCCGAGTGGCGGCGACGCTTACGCGGAGCTGAAAAGCAACGGTACGGTATTTCATCGTTGCGGGCCGAAGCCGGGCGAATGGGGTGCGAAAGCCGAGGCGAAACTCGACCACGTTCTGGCGCGCTCGGCCGCCACCGGCCTGCTTGCCGCCATCTGGATTTCCGATCTGCGGGCGATCCCGGCGGATGACACCGAAAAGGCGAAAGAACTGCGCCGGGTGGTAACGAAATATGCGGGCCATTTGGAGCGATTGATATCTATCCGGTCGGCTATCCACCCGGGGGCCACAGCCACCTGCCGAATGAGAACATCAGCGTGGTCGGGGATTACGCGAATTGGATGAAAGAAATCACGGCGGGCAAAAAGCCCTTCTGGATGGTGCTGCAAATATGCTAGAGCGGCGTGGCCAGACCCGGGAAGACGCTGCGGTTCCCCACATTCGCCGAAGAGCGCTACATGGCCTACCAGGCGATCATCAACGGCGCGCGTGGGCTGGCCTTCTTTGGCGGCGACGTCCAGGCCGGCCTCAATCGCCGGGACGCGGCGCTGGGTTGGAACTGGACATTCTATTACAAAGTCCTGAAGCCGGTGCTGGACGAGCTGAATCCATCCGCCCCGAGGTCGTTGACAATCTCCCGCTGAATGGCCGCAACTATTCGGACTTGAGCCTTCTTTCGCCCGGCGTCATGCCTTCGCTGCTGGGCTCGGCCGCGGATCCGCGCGAAGGCTCGTTCAATGTGAACGGCCTGCCCAGCGCACAGAACAACTTCATCCTCGATGGAGTGGACAACAACGCCTACGGCACCAGCAACCAGGGTTTCTCGAACCAGGTGGTGCAGGTCTCGCCCGACGCCCTGCAGGAGTTCAAGGTCCAGACCAACAACTACAGCGCGGAGTACGGTCGAGCCGGGGGCGCGGTGATTAACGCCTCGCTGCGCGGGGGTTCCAACAAGTTTCACGGCTCGCTTTACGAGTACGTGCGCAACACCGATTTGAACGCCGTCGGTTTCTTCAAGCCCATCGGGGACGTGAAGCCGGTGCTGGTCCAGAACCAGTTTGGCGGGACCATCGGCGGCCGCATCCGGCGCGACCGGGCGTTTTTCTTCGCCGATTACGAGGGCTACCGGCGGATCTCGAAATCGCTGCAGTTCGTGAACCTGCCGCCGGCGGCGTTGCAGCAGGGCAGTTTCGGGCGCAGACTCCAGGACCCGGTCACAGGAGCGATATATGCCGATGGGGTAATTCCGGCCTACCGCATTTCAGCGTTTGCGCGGAAGGTCTTCGATGATTTGCCGGAGCCGAACACCTCCGGGGCCAACAACTACCAGTCCATGCCGCGCCGCAGGGACGCCAACGACAAGGGCGACGTGAAGCTCGACGACGTGATCAACTCGCGCACCAGCCTGTTCGTGCGCGTCAGCCAGCGGAAACAAGACGACTTCGTGCCGCCGACCATTCCGGGCCCGTCCGGGGGCAGCTCCAACGGCCACGTGCGCGTGCTGAATCAGCAGCTCACCATGGGGTCCACGTACACCCCCGGCGTCTCGCAACTGGTGGAGGCGCGCCTGGGCATCAGCCGCACCAAGGCCGGCAAAACTCCTCCGGCGTTCGGCGCGCCGGGCATGCTGGCGGCCTATGGCATCACCGGCATACCCGATGACCCGGCGGTGAGCGGCGGCCTGAATACGCAGAACATCAGCGGCTACAGCTCGCTGGGCCGGCAGAACAGCAATCCCCAGCACCAGGACCCGTTGGTGGTGAATCCGCGCCTGAACTACTCGCGCATCCGGAAAAACCAGACTCTGAAATTCGGCTACGAATACCAGGCCGTCAACACCGATATCGAGGATTTCCACCCCAAGTATGGCCAGGATGACTACGCCGGCCAGTTCAGCCGGCCCAGTGGCGCGGGTTCCAGCAGCGTCTATAACGTGGCCGACTTTCTGTTCGGCGCGCGCAGCGCCTACAGCATCACCAATTCCACGGTCATCAAGTACTGCCAGCGCATGCATTACGGCTACGTCCAGGACGATTGGAAAGCGCTGCGGCGGCTCACCGTGAACGTCGGGTGGCGGTACGAGTTCTCGACGCCGCAATACGAGCGCGACAGCCGCCTCAGCAACTTCAATCCGGTGACCAACTCGCTCGTCCACGCCCAGGGCGGCTCGATCTTCGACCGCGGCCTGGTCCGGCCGGACCGCAACAATTTCGCGCCGCGGGTGGGGCTGGCGTACGCGCTGAACCGCAAGACGGTGGTCCGCTCGGCGTACGGCATCAGCTATATCCAGTTCAACCGCATGGGAGGCGAGAACATCCTGTCGTATAACGGCCCCACCATCGTTACGGTGGTGGTCAACCAGGTGCTGGGGCCGAACTTGCGCCTCACGCAGGACGGCTATCCGCCGAACCTGGCGGTGCCCGCCAACTACAGCCCGCTGACCTCGCGGGTCAACTACATCCCGGCCGATTTTCGGACGCCCTGTGTGCAGAGCTGGCACTTCACCATCCAGCGGCAACTTGCGCGCAACCTGCTGCTCGATGTCGCCTACGTGGGGAGCCACGGAACCAAGCTGATGGTGCTGGGCGACGGGAACCAGGCGCGGCCCAGCCGGGCGGGCGAAAACTTGTCCGTGGACCAGCGCCGCCCGATTCCCGAGTACGCCTTCATCCAGATCGCGTACAACGGCAACTCCTCCAGCTACAACTCGCTGCAAACGAAGATCGAGAAGCGCTACTCGCGCGGGCTGTACCTGCTGAATTCCTTCACTTGGTCGAAATCCATCGATTTCGCCTCCGGCCACCTGGAGGCCAACAACGGAGACAACTCGCGGCTGAACATCCGCGACGTGAAGAACGAGCGGGGCCTCTCGGGCTACGACCGCACATTCAACGACACCGCAACCCTCACCTATCAGCTTCCCGCCGGCCACGGCTGGAGCGCGTACGTGTGGGGAGGATGGCGGACCAGCGTCATCAACACCATGACCAGCGGCCAGCCCATCAACCTCACCTACAGTCCGGCGGCCAACCTCCAGGTGAGCACGGTGCTGAACTACCGGCCCAACGTCATCGGCGATCCGATGACGCCGGAGAGCGAGCGCGGTCCGAACAATTTCCTGAACAGGGCCACGGTGCTGAGTCCCACCGACCCCACGCGGCCCTACGGCAACGCCGGGCGCAACATCGCGCGCTCCAGCCCGCTGTACCAGACCGACCTGCGGCTGCAGAAGAACTTCCCGCTGCGCTGGGAGAAATCGCGGCTGGAGTTTCAGGCCGAGTGCTTCAACCTGCTGAACAAGACGAATTTCCGGTCGCCCAATTCCAGCCGCTCCAGCAGCGCCTTCGGCACCATCACCAGCGCCTTCCCGCAACGCATCATGCAATTCGCCCTGCGCTTCGCGTTCTGACGCCGAGCCGCGAGCGTCAGCGAGCGTCGGCACAACTATCGCGGCAGGGACACCCTCTCACGTTTGCAGTCCTCTTGCCGTCGAATCAAGCCACCACCGGAAGTGGGGGTCGGTTGGCGGGGGGAAATACCTGGCGCGGTTTGTGACCGCCAGAAGAGCGTCGCGAAGCGCGCGCTGCGGCAAACGCAGGCGCGTGGCCCACCGCCGCAGAATGGCAGGCGTCGAGAGCAGCCTGCCTGGGTCGCCAACCGCCTCCAGGAACAAGCGCCGCGCCTTCTTGTCGTCAGTCGCCAGGGTGAAGCCACGCGCTTCCGCCAGCGCCAACGACATCGCTTCGCCGTCGTCAAGGTGGGCGGCGTAGGCGACGTAAAGCGCCTCTTCTTCCTCCCCCTCAACCGCGCAGACGGTTAGGGCGCCGGACCCGATCAAGCTGTCCAGGCGGACACGCTCGCTCTCCGCTTCGGAGTCCGGTGAGCGAAGGAAAATGCTTTCCCGCGCGACCGCCGAGCAAACGACAAAGCGCCACCCGCACAAGGAAGCGATTTGGCTCAGGCGGCCGGTGGCAGCCAGGTTGATCAGCACGCAGGTGTCGAGAAGGATGGCGCGCGGCGGAGCGGGCAAACGCTACCTCCCGTCCAGGCGCGAGGCAAGATCGAGTTCGAGACTGGCGAAATCGTCCTCCCGCTGAGTGTTGAAGCGGTGGCCCGCGTCTTGCACCAGGGCACGCCCCGCCACCCGATCGGTCCGCAGGAACTTCGCCAACTGCCCCTCGCTGAGATTCCCCTTCTGATAGGCCAGGACAGCCAGGTCGATGTAGCGGCGGGGCAATCGGTCCCTCACCGGACGATTGGGGTCTATGCCCAAGAGTTGCTGGGCCCCTCGCACCTTGAAGCCTTCCGTCTCCAGCCGTTCCCAGGTACCGCTCGGCAGCCTCCGCAACTCTTCCAGCCTCAGGATCAAAGCCTGAAGGGAAACTTGATACAAATCAGCCAGGTCGCAAATATGGGCCAGGGTAATGCCGCGCTCGCTGGCCCGATGCATCTCGGTGAAGCGCCGGTTCAGGGCTGAGGACGGCATCAGAAAGTGTTTAGCGAAAGCCTCCGCAAACCGCTCGCGTGCGCTCCTGCGTGGTCTCCCGCTCAAAAAGGTTATCTCTGTCTGGTAGCGAACGGTTAGGAAGTGTCCGTACTCATGGGCCAGCGACCAGTGCCGGCGATCGCGCGGGTGGTTCACGTTAATCCCCACGCAACCGCCCAGCGCCTCGTTGTAGGCGAACAGCCCGGCGGTGCGGGACGACATGGAAAAGTAAAAGATGCGCAGGCCGACATCGTTCTCCAGCCTCTCGCGCAAGTCGCTCACCGGTCCGTCGCCCATCCCCAGCCGGTTCCTTTCGGCGGTCGCGACTTCCTCGGCCGCCTGCTCGGGGGCTGTGCCGGAGATCGGGTACGGTGATGGGTACGACCTGGCGAGCGGCATCTCGCAGAGCCGTTCGAGTTCGCAGTAGTCCTCGGCCAACCGCTGCAGTTCGGCGGCCGTCTGCTCAAGAGATGGGTCATTCTCGAACTGCTGCCGCCATGTCGCTCGGAACTGCGGCACGAAGGCCTCGACCGCCATTGGCCTGCTGACAAATCCAGAGACCGGCCGGCCGTATAACGAGGCGAATTGGATGATCTCGTGCGGCGTCAGGCGGCGCTCGCCTTTTTCAATGGCGACCACGGTGGTGCGCGCCAGGCCGAGCTGCTCGGCCACCGCCTGCTGCGTCATTCCGCGCGCCTTCCTCGCCTCCTGTAGCCGCGCCGCCAGCACCTTTGGACAGTTCTCTTCGAGCACCTGTTTCACAAAGGAGATTATCGCTCCCGCATTCTGACATTGTCAATAAAATTGAGCCATTCTTTACATGGATGTCAGAGAGGGAAGCGCTTCCCCATCTGGTCCGCGCAGCGGCTACCGCGGCAGGGCCAGCGGGGCGGGCGGCCGCGCCACCTTCCCCTGATAGGCTTCGTCGATGGAGACCCCGTTCTCTTCGAGCGTGAGGCCCAGCGCCCGCTGCAGCGCCACCTGCGCCTTCCCGCAGGCGCCCCGGGCAGCCACCTCGGTGGAGCGCGCCTGCGCCAGAAAGCTCTGGTATTGGGTAATCAGGAAGGTGGTGGAAATGCCGACCGCGTACCGCTTCTGCTCGCTGTCCAGCGATTGCTCCTGCAACTTGCGGGTCTGCACCGCCGCTTCGTAAGCCGCGCGCGTGCGCTCCAGGGCGATCACCGCGTTCTCGACCTCCAACCGGACTTGGTTTTCCAGTTGCTGGCGCCGGATCTGCGACTGGCGAAGCTGCAACTGGTCGCGCGCGTAATCGGCCTCCGCAACGCGGTTGCGAAGCGGCAGGCTGAGTTGGACGCCGATGCCGTAAGTGGGGTAATTGCGCCTCAGGAGCTGCTCGACGGCCAGGCCGAAGCCGCCCAGGAACACGGGCGGGGCCGTCGATGCCAGCACGCCCCCGCCGGCGGCCAGGGGATTGATCTGGCCGGCCAGCCCGCTGTTCTGCGCCGTGGCCACGATATCCACTTCCGGCCGCAGCAGGTTGCGTGATCCCTCCAGGCTGATCTCGGAGTTCTGAATCTGGAGGCCGGCCGCGGCCAGGTCGGGGCGGCTCTTGAAGGCCTCGGCGACCAGGTCCTGGATGGGCCGGATTTTCTCCGGGCCCGGCGCAGGGACCGTATCGGTGGTGACGATGCGGGCCTCGCGGACGGCCGGGTCGGCTGTGCCGCGGCGGGTCAGCGCCGTCTTCAAGATCAGTTCCTGCTCGCGGGCCAAGGCCTGGGAGTTGATCAGGTCCTCGCGCGCAGCGCCCACCTGCGCCTGCGCCCGCACCACTTCGATCTCGGCCAGCGTGCCGGCCTTGAATTGGGCCTCGTTGTCGGCCTGCAGCTTCTGCGCCAGCGCCAGCGTTTGTTGCTTCACCCGGACGTCTTCGTTCAGGCTTACCAGGTCGTAGTACAGCCGGATCACGCCGGAAACGGTGCTGATCACCTGCTGGCGAAAGACCAGGTCCGACACCTTTCGGTTATTGTTGGCGATGCGGATGAAACGCCGGTTCATCTTGATCCCGTAACCCCGAAACAGCGGCTGGACCAGCGTCAGGCCCAGGCTCGCGGTGGTAAAGGGGTTCACGCTGCTGCGCACGGAATTGGTTTCCTGCGAGTTGGCGGTGTAAGCCAGGCTCACCTGGGTGCCGGTGCTGAATCCTTTCTGCACGCCGGCGCTCTGCAGGATGATGCGGCTGATCAGCGTGCTGGCGCCGGTAATGATGGGGTTGGATTGGGGCGTGGTCTGGTGTGTGCCGCTAAACTGACCGATCAGGGTGGCATCGAAAACAGGGACGGGCGGGCCGCTGGACTGCGGCGTCGTCCCGGTGATCGACAGGCTGGCCTGCCCGGGAACGACGACCGCCAAGTCGCTGATGTTGGCCGGTACCGAACTGGAGAAGGCGAAGGAGCCGGCGGCGGCGTTCAACAGCGGGCTGTTGGGCCCGCCGATGCCCGCCGGCGTTTCCCCCACCGACAGGCCCACGCCGCGCGCCTGGCCGCCTCCCTGGGTCCGCGACACGTCCGTGTCGGCGATAGCCGGCCCGTAGCGCTGCGACTCGATGTCCAGGTTGTTCTCCAGCGTCAGGGCGACGGCGTCCTGCAACGAAAGGTAAAGTCGGCCGCCGCGGATCAGCGACTCGATCCGGCCGGAATTCTGAAGCTGCACCGGAGGGATGGTCCTGGCCCGGTAATCCAGCCATCCGCTCGACAAAACAGGGCCGCGTCCCGGGATGGCGGGAGGCGCCTGCGCCTGGACGGCCAGCGCACCGCACACCACCGCACCCAGCGTAAGCACCAGCACCAATCTCTTGTTCATCATTGACCTCACCAGTTTCAGCAGCTCCGATTCAAAGGATCAATTGAACCACCAAGGCACCAAGGCACCAAGAGAATCTTGCTTGGTGGCTTTGTGCCTTGGGGGTGGACCTCAAGCTGTAAGGCTGGCAGCTTTCCCTCCGCTATGCCAAAATAAGTGAGTACATACTCAGGTCGTCCAAACGGCCGCCGGGGCAAGTCATCGAAGAGCAGGTGAGCATGAGAGCAAGTCGCAAGTCGGGAATTGTCCTGTGGTGCGGCCTGTTGGCCGTGCTGTTGTGGGCCGCGGCCTGTTCCAGGAGGGACAGCGGGCCGCCGGCGCGGCAGGCCGCCCCGGTGACGGTGGCGACGGTGGCACAGCGGGACGTGCCCGTCCAGGTGCGCGCCATCGGGACGGTCGAGGCCGTCTCCACCATCCCCGTCAAGACCATGATCGGCGGCGAGATCACCGCCGTTCATTTCAAAGAAGGCCAGGACGTGACCAAGGGCCAGTTGCTGTTTGGAATCGACCGGCGGCCCTACGAGGCCGCGCTGGCGCAGGCTCAGGCCACGCTGGCCCGCGACACCGCCCAGGCGCAGCAGGCCAAGGCCAACGAAGCCCGCGACTCGGCCAACATGAAGAATGCGCAACTGGATGCCACGCGCTACGCGGATCTGCTGCGGCAGGGCGTGGTTTCTCAGCAGCAGTGCGACCAAGCCGGCGCCAATCTGGAGGCCCTGCAGGCGGCGGTCAACGCTGATCGCGCCGCCTACGACAACGCGCGGGCGGCGATGGAGGCCGACCGCGCCGCCATTGACAACGCCCGGGTGAATCTGGGCTATTGCTCGATCCGCTCGCCCATCGACGGCCGCACCGGCGCCCTGCAGGCCTTCCAGGGCAACGTGGTGAAGGGCAACGACACGGTCCTGGTCACCATCACACAGGTGGCCCCGATCTACGTCGGCTTCTCGGTGCCGCAGCAATACCTGGGCGAGGTCAAGCGCTACATGGCGGCCAGCCGGCCGAAGGTGACGGCCGTCGTCAACAACGACGAGGCCAACCCCGAGGAAGGGACCCTGGGGTTTGTGGACAACGCCGTGGACGCCACCACCGGCACCATTAAGCTGAAAGGAGCGTTCCCGAACCAGAGCCGGCGGCTTTGGCCGGGGCAGTTTGTGGACGTGTTCCTGACGCTGACCACGCGCCCCAATGCCGTGCTGGTGCCCAGCGAGGCGGTGCAGGCCGGGCAGGCGGGTCAGTATGTGTTTGTGGTCAAGGCCGACAACACCGCCGAGCCGCGCAATGTTGTGGCCGGCGCCAGCTACCAGGGTCAGACGGTCATCGAGCGGGGGCTGCAGCCGGGTGAGCGGGTCATCACCGACGGGCAGCTCCGCGTGGTGCCAGGAGGCAAGGTCATCATCAAAGGCGCGGGCGGCCCCGGCGGCGGCCCGGGTGGCGCCAGCCCCGCCGGTTCGGCTCCCGGCGGTTCGGCCCCGGTCAAGGAAGCGCGGTCATGAACATTGCGGAGCTCTTTATTCGCCGGCCGGTCATGACCACGCTGGTCATGCTGGCCATCCTTTTGTTCGGCGTCATGGGCTACCGGGCGCTGCCGGTGAGCGACCTGCCGAACGTGGATTTCCCTACCATTCTGGTGAGCGCCACGCTGCCGGGCGCCAGCCCCGAGACGATGGCGTCGTCGGTGGCGATACCGCTGGAGAAGCAGTTCTCGACCATCGCCGGCATCGACTCGATGAACTCCACCAGCGTCCTGGGGGCCACCAGCATCACCATCCAGTTCGTGCTGGAGCGCGATATCGACGCGGCGGCGCAGGACGTGCAGGCGGCCATCACTCAGGCCACCCGCCAGCTCCCCCGCGACATGCCCGCGCCGCCCTCCTACCGTAAGGTGAACCCCGCCGATCAAGCCATCCTGTTTCTCTCGGTCAATTCGCTGACCTTGCCGCTCTCCACCGTGGACGAATACGCCGAGACGTTCATGGCGCAACGCCTCTCGATGGTTCCGGGCGTGGCCCAGGTGCAGGTTTACGGGGCGCAGAAGTACGCGGTGCGAATTCAGCTCGATCCCAAGGAGCTGGCCTCCCGCGGCCTGGGCATTGACGACGTCTCGAACGCGGTGCAGAAGGGCAACGTCAACCTGCCCACCGGAACGCTGTGGGGCAAGGACCAGGCGTTGACCGTGCAGGCCAACGGTCAGTTGACCGATGCCACTGCTTACCGCCCCTTGATCGTCGCTTACCGCAAGGGCTCGCCGGTGCGCCTGGGCGAGCTGGGCACCATCATTGACAGCGTTGAAAACGACAAGGTCGCCGCCTGGTTTAACGATCGCCGCTCCGTCACTCTGGCCATCCAGCGCCAACCGGGCACCAACACCGTCGAGGTGGTCGATTCCATTAAAGCGCTCCTGCCGGTGCTGCGGCAGCAGATTCCGCCTTCGGTGGACGTCAATGTGCGCTACGACCGCTCAGTGTCCATCCGCGACTCGGTGCGGGACGTGAAGTTCACCCTGCTGCTGGCTATCGTTCTGGTGGTGCTGGTGATCTTTCTGTTCCTGCGGAACCTGTCGGCCACCGTCATCCCCAGCTTGGCGCTGCCGTTCTCCATCATCGCTACCTTCGCGGTGATGCACCTGCTGGACTACAGCGTGGACAACTTCTCGATGATGGCGCTGACGCTATCGGTGGGCTTCGTGGTTGATGACGCCATCGTCATGCTGGAAAACATCGTCCGGCACATGGAGCGGGGCGAAGGGGTGCTGGAGGCGGCTCTGCGCGGTTCGCGCGAGATTAGCTTCACGATTCTCTCCATGACGCTGTCGCTGGCTGCCGTCTTCCTTCCCGTGCTTTTCATGGGCGGCATCCTGGGGCGCCTGCTGCACGAATTCGCGGTCACCATCGGCGCCGCCATCCTGGTCTCCGGCTTCGTCTCCCTGAGCCTGACGCCCATGCTCTGCAGCCGTTTCCTGCGGCCGCCGGGCGAGGAGCGCCACGGCGCCGTGTACCAGGCAACGGAGCGCGGTTTCACCGGCATGCGCAACGGCTACGACGTCAGCCTGCAATGGGTGCTGCGGCACCGCCTGGGCACGATGGCGGTGGCCGGCATCATCCTGGTGGCCACCGGCTACCTGTTCGTGGTCATCCCCAAGGGCTTCCTGCCCAGTGAAGACACCGGCCAGATCATGGCCTCCACCGAAGCCGCGCAGGGCATTTCGTTCGAGGCCATGAAACAGCACCAGCAGCAATTGGCCCAGCTCGTGCTCAAAGACGAGAATGTGCTGGCCATAATGTCCAGCGTTGGCGGCGGCGGCCCCTCCACCTCCACCATGAACAACGGCCGGCTGTTCATCCAGTTGAAGCCCCGCTCGGAGCGCAAGCTGAACGCCGACCAGATCATTGAAGAACTGCGGCCCAAACTGGCCGTCGTTCCTGGGATCCGCATCTTCATGCAAAACCTGCCGCCCATCCGCATCGGCGGGCAGTTGACCAGGAGCCTGTACCAGCTCACGCTGCAGGACCCGGACACCGACGAGCTGTATGCTGCAGCGAACCGACTGGAAGCCAAGATGCGCGACCTGCCCCTGCTGCAGGACGTGACCAGCGACCTGCAGATCAAGAACCCCGAGGTCAACATTGAGGTGAATCGCGACATGGCCTCGGCGCTGGGCGTGACTGCACAGCAAGTCGAGGACGCGCTCTACACCGCTTACGGCTCCCGGCAAATCTCAACTATCTACACGCCCAACAACCAGTACTGGGTCATCATGGAGTTGGGCCCGCGCTACCAGACTGACCCACAGTCCTTGTCGCTGCTCTACATCCGCTCGCAGAGCGGGCAACTGGTGCCGCTGTCGGCCGTGGCAAGAATTGGGACCGGTGTCGGCCCTCTGGCGGTCAACCACCTGGGCCAGATCCCATCGGTCACGTTGTCGTTCAACCTCCGCCCCGGGGCCGCGCTGGGCGACGCGGTGGCGGCCGTGGACCGGGCGGCGCGCGAGACCCTGCCCGCCACCGTCAGCACCAGCTTCCAGGGCACGGCCGCCGCCTTTGAGAGCTCGTTCCGCGGCCTGGGCTGGTTGCTGGTAATGGCAATCTTGGTGATCTACATCGTGCTGGGCGTGCTGTACGAGAGCTTCATGCACCCCATTACCATTCTCTCGGGCCTGCCCTCGGCGGGCTTCGGCGCACTGCTGACCCTGATGATCTTCCGCATCGAGCTGAACGTTTACGGCTTCGTGGGCGTCATCATGCTGGTGGGCATCGTGAAGAAGAACGCCATCATGATGATCGACTTCGCGCTGGCGGCGCAGCGCAAGGAAGGCAAGCCGCCGATGGAGGCCATCTATCAAGGCTGTCTGATCCGCTTCCGGCCCATCATGATGACCACCATGTCCGCGCTGATGGGCACATTGCCGATCGCGCTGGGCTTCGGCGCGGGCGGCGAGGCGCGCCGGCCCCTCGGTCTGGCGGTGGTGGGCGGCTTGGTGTTCTCGCAGGGGGTTACCCTGTACCTGACCCCGGTCTTCTACACCTACATGGAATCCTTCCACGGTTGGTTCTCGCGGCTGCGGGCCCGGCGCCAAGTGCCCGCCGTCGAGCCGCTCCCCGAAGAAGCGCCCGTTCCCGCCGACTGAGAAAGCAACAGAGCCGCGATCGTCAGAGAGCGGCCACCAGTGCCTGCAACCGCTCTGTGGCTACTCGGGCCGGCCTGAACCAACCCCTGGCTCACGCTCGCGGCTTTGTTGCCGCTGGCGGCCGTCGCTGAATCCCGCCGGCCCGCTCTTCCCCGCGCTGGTTGCGCCGGAATCGAAGCTGGCGGTGAAGCTTGAGGGCATCTCCCCTCCCGATCTCGAATTCTGCATTCGGGAGGCGGGCGGCCACGTCTTTTTGATCGCTGCCAAACGAGAAGGCGCGACGGTCGAGGCGCGCTTCAGCGGGTTGCCGTTTGTCCAAACCACCGGCGACGTTCTCTACGAGGAGCCGCGGCGGGTCAGCGTCTCGAAAGGCGGCTTCACCGATTGGTTCGGCCCGAACGAGGTGCACGTTTACCGCTTCAGCAAGCAGAGGTAAGCTATTGCGGCGTCTGCCGAGCGAGACGCCGGCGGGCCTCTTTCCATGCACCTATGCCGAATCCTGCATGGGGATCAAAGAACGACCGGCGACTGATGCTTTCTTACCCCACGGTGGAAGAGATGTCGATCAGGTACATCTGCCGCCCGTTGCCTCCGTGGGGCGAATCGATCACCACTTTCTTTCCGTCAGGACTGAATCTCGGGTGCAAATCGCAGCGCCATTCCCCGGCGTATTCCGGCGGGCAATGGAAATGCCCGAGCGGATAGCGCTTCCCGTCGGCCACATGGAACAGGTACGGGTGCTGGTTGCGCTGTTGTTTGTCCGGGTACGTGTCGCAGAGGATCCAGCGGTTGCCGGGCAGATAGCTGCAGTGGCCGTTCTGGGTCATGACGTCCCTCCCTATAACCTCCACGCGCTCGGTTCTATCGCGGTACAAATAGAAGCGGTCGCCGTCAGAGGGGTGCCACGACCAGGCGAGAATATGCTCGTTGTCGCGCCAGATGAAATGCGACGTCTTGCCGTAGGGATCTGTGACATACAGATCCTTGCCTTGCGGGTTCGCCGTCACCAGGCGGGTCACAAACCCGCTGGTTCCGGGTTTGCGCCATCGGTGCAGGAAGATGAACCGCGAGCCGTCCGGCGAGAACAGAAGGTGGTTGAACCAGTGCTTGGCGCCGGCCATGTCGTCGCGCGGGTTGGGTATCGCGGCCACCTGGGCGAACGAGATCAACAGTTGCCGGCGCCCCGACCGCAGATCGACCTTCCAGATCCCGGCATCGTCCGGGGCCGGCACGCCGGCGTTCGGATCAGGGATTCCGGCGTATCCGTAGCCCGGCCGGCAGTCGTTCAGGCGCCGGAAGTCGGGCGCCACGGCTGTTTTTCCATCGGGACTGATGGCGTAAACCGGCGCGGCGATGGTCCGCATTTTGCCGGTCCGCATGTTCAGGATGCGGCTGACAAATCGATCGGCGTCGCGATCGTTCCAGATGACTTCCGTTTTCGAACCCGGCAGCCACTGCAACATCGAGCCTTGCTGCCAATTCCAGGCGCGGCTGATTCCGATTTCTTTCCAACGGTCGCCGCCGGCAATATCGATGACACCGAGGCGGATGATATCGTCCGGCTTCGGTGAGCGATGCTCGAAGTCCACCTGCATGCCCAAGACCTGCCGGCCGACCGCATCAAATTGGAGTTTGTCGTAATAGCCGAACCAGTGATACCTGGGTCCGCGGGTGATGGCGCGGATCGGAGGCAGAGATTCGCCTGCATCCATCCGCGCTGCCGGTAAGAGTGCCGCCGGCAGACCGGCGGCCATGGTTTGAAGAAACGCCCGGCGGCTCTGTGACAATCTCATCCGGCGCCTCCCGCGTCAAAAGTAGTCCCCATGCGATAAGTCGACCGCGACCGTGCGTCATCCGTGCAATCCGCGAAATCTGCGGCTTCAGACCAGTGCTACTGCAAGATCTCGCCGCCCTTGTCGATGTTTTCAGGCGTAAAGAGGCGGGAGCCGAGCGTGATCTTCTTTGGCGCGGGCTGGCCTTGCAGGATCTTCAGCGCGGTATCGATGGCCTCGGCGCCGCCGGTCGGGTAGAGGAAGGTGGCGCTGAGCATGCCCCGCCGAACATAGGCTTGGCCCTCCTGCGGCAGCGCGTCGACGCCCACGAACAAGGTGCCCTTGTGGCGCCCCGAAGCTTGCGCCGCCAGGTACGCTCCGTGCGCGCCCGGATCATTGTGCGCGTAAACCACGTCGATCTTTGAAAAACGGGCCAGCGCCGACTCCATCTCCTTGCGCGACTCCGGCTCCAGCCATTTCATGTCGGCTTCGAAGATCACTTCGAGACCGGAGCCTTGAATGGCCTCGCGGAAGCCCGAGTGGCGGTCCTGACCCGGCGTCGAGGTCATGAGCCCTTTCAGCTCCACCAGCTTGCCTTTGCCGCCGGTGACTTTGCGGATCCACTCGCCCGCCGCACGGCCGATGCGGCGGTTATCGGCGCCGATGAAAGTGGTGTACTCCTCGCCGACCAGCGCGCGGTCCAGCACGATCACCGGAATGCCCGCGCGGTAGGCCTTGGCGACCGGTTCGGTGAGCGGCTGCGCCTCCTTGGGGCTGACGATCAACAGGTTGACGCCGGCGCTCACGAACTCCTCGATGTGCGCACGCTGCCGCAGCGTGTCGTTCTGCGCGTCCTTGTAAATGACCTTGATTTCCGGGTGCCTGGCGGCGGCGGCCGCGACATCGGCGTTCATTTGCACGCGCCACGGCTCTCCCAGGTTGCACTGGCTCATGCCGATCACCCAGCGGGCGCCGGCGCCCGGCTTTGATGCGGGCGATCGGGAACAGCCGGTTAAGCAGATGATGAACGCGAGGAATGCCAGACAAGCTTTCCAATTCATGTTCATGCTCCAGGTGGGGCAGACCTGAGACCTGGGACCTGAGACCGGAGACCTGGGACCGTAAACCACACACTCAAGTCTCCGGTCTGGGGTTTCAGGTCTCAGGTCTCAGGTCTCAAGTCTCAGGTCCTTCTTCGTTGCGTGAGCACCGCGGCAACAATGATAACTCCCGTCAGCATCAGGCGGCTGGCTTCCGGCACAGCATTGATGGACAGGATTTTCTCCAGGTAGCCGATGGTCACCACGCCGAGCAAGGTCAGGCCCAGGCCGCCGCGTCCGCCGCTGAGCGCGGTTCCGCCGATGACGGCCATGGCAATCGCGGTCAGCTCGTAGCCGGCCCCGGCCTCCGGGTCGCCCTGCTGCTCCTGCGCCGCCTGGCAGATGCCGGCGATGGCCGCCATCAGCCCGCTCATGGCGTAGGCCGTGGTTTTGGTCCAGGCCACCGGCACGCCGGAAAGCCGCGCGGCTTCCTCATTGCCGCCGATGGCGTACAGGCACCTGCCCCAGCGATGCCGCGCCAGCAGAACCCAGCAGACCGCAAAGCAGGCCAGGAATATCAGTGTCACCGCGGAGAGATTGTCTCCGGCCAGCCGCGAATCAATCCAGCGGAACACGGGCGGCAGGCTGACGTAGCGGTACGTTCCGTCGGGGTTCTGGACGGCGGTGGCGACCTTGGCGCCGTGGCTCACGGTTTTCGCCAGGCCGCGCGCAAACACCATCATGGCCAGCGTGGCGATGAATGGCTGAATGCGGAGCCGCGCGGACAACAGGCCCGACGCGCTGCCGCACAGCAGGCCGATGGCCAGGCAGGCGGCGATGGCCACGGCCGGCGGCCAGCTCCACCAGATCGCCGTCATGGCGAACACCACGGCGGACAGGGCCAGCATGCTGCCCACCGCCAGGTCGATGCCGCCCGAGATGATGACCAGCGTCATGCCGCAGGCCAGGATGCCGGGCACGGAGGCCTGCCGCAGCGCGTCGCGGTGCGTCCCGACGCGATAGAAGGCGCCGTCGGCGTGAAAGATCACCCCCACGATGAGCATGAGCAGCAAGGCCACGACGGCCCGGCTGGCCGGCCCGGCCAGTGCCCTGGCAGCGAACTGTCGGAAAAAAGCGAGCATGCTAAAAGGAAGTTAAGAGTTAAGAGTTAATACTCACAACTCCTAATTCATAACTCATAACTCTTAACTCTTAACTCCCATGGCTGCCGCCAGCACCGATTCGGCCGTTGCCTGGCCCCGGCCGAAAGCAGCGGTGACCCGCCCACGATGCAGAACCACGATGCGATCCGAGAGTGCCAGCAATTCGGGCAGCTCGGTGGACGTCATCAGAATCGCGATCCCCTGTGCGGTCCATTCATTGATCAACTGGTAGATCTCCTGCTTGGCGCCCACGTCGATGCCGCGCGTGGGCTCGTCCAGAAGAAACACCCGGGGGCCGGTCTGGATCCACTTGGCGAGCGCGACTTTTTGCTGGTTGCCGCCGGAAAGCTCGCCGGCTTCCATCTCGAAGGAAGCGGCCTTGAGGCGAAGGGCCCGGGCCAGCGCATCGACTGCCGCGCGCTCGCGCGCCGGAGCGCGCCACCCGCCCGGCGCCAGCCTTCGCAAGTCGGCCAGCACGGCGTTCTCCTGGATCGGCCGGCACAAGACCAGCCCGGTGGCTTTTCTGTCGGAAGTGAGAAGCGCCATGCCGTGGCGTATGGCGTCCTGTGGCGAGCCGATCACCGCCTTTCGGCCGTTCAGATAAACCGATCCGCCCGTGTCGGCCCCGTAGCTGCCGAACAGCCCCAGCAAGAGCTGGCTGACGCCGGAGCCTTGCAGGCCGGCGAGCCCCACGATTTCTCCGGCGCGCAGCTCGAGATCGACTCCCTCCACGGCGAGCCGCGCCGACCCTTGGCCGGATGGCACGGAGAAGTCCTGGAGGCGCAGGCGTTCTTCGCCGGCGGCAGCAGCCGGGGAAGGACTTTCAGCGCGGCTGCCGGCGGCCGGGCGGAAACCCGGCCCCAGATCGCGCCCCACCATCCATCGCACCAGCTCCGCGTTCGTCAATTCGGGGGCCGGGCGGCTGCCGATCCATTCGCCGTCGCGCAGCACCGTGACCCGGTCCCCGATGCGGCCGATCTCCTCCATCTTGTGGGTGATGTAAACGATGCCGCGGCCTTCGCGCTTCAGTTTCGCGATCAGCGAGAAGAGGGTATCGACTTCCGGGGCGGTCAGTGCGCTGGTCGGCTCGTCCATCACCAGCACGCGGGCGTCTCGCGACAGCGCCTTGGCGATTTCCACCAGTTGCTGCGCGGCGATAGGCAGGTTCTCGACCGGCGTGTCCGGCTCGATGCGGAGGCCGACTCCCTGCAGAAGCTCGCGCGCCTTGCTTCGCTGCTCCGCTTGTGGGACAAACCCGCCGCGGCCGCGCGCCCGGCCGAGAAAGATATTATCGGCGACGGTCATGGCCGGGACCAGCGACAGCTCCTGGTAGATGACCGAAACGCCCAGCCGCATGGCTTCGACCGGCGAGCGGGGCCGCGCCGCGCGGCCAAAATACTCGATGGCGCCTTCCCAGTCGTCGTAGACGCCGGCCAGCACCTTGATGAGCGTGCTCTTGCCGGCGCCGTTCTCGCCGGCCAGGATGTGCACTTCGCCGGGATGCACGTCGAGCGACACGCCGCACAGCACCACGTTCCTGCCGAAACGCTTCGTGATGCCGCTCATGCGGACCAGCGGCTGCGCGGCTGTGCTGTTCAGCGACAAGCGGATTTGACGCTATAGTCGGCGGGCTGTGGTGTCAAGCATCTTGTGCGCCCCATGATCGCGGTGCGGTGCCAGCGAGCACAGTGCCCTGTTTATGCGGTCGGTTCGAACCTAGCCACTGGGATCTTTCTCCCCACGGCTAGTTGGCGCCAGTGGAGGCGGATGCGTTCGATCTCCTGGAGGGTTTCGGCCGTCATATAGCTTTGGCCGCAGGACGGACACGTGACGACGGGAACACCTTCGATCAGGAACGCCGATCGGCCCTCGCCGAAGCTCTTCGTCACCCGGCGTATGCGAGCGCCCTTTCGGCCACAGATGTCACAAATCATGGGTCGATCTTCTCCTCAGAAGAGGTACGTCGTCACAATCACTAGTCTGCCCGTGGGCCCAATCTTAGCAACAACGGCTGCCTTTTCGCCAGTCAGGGTCTTGTCTCGGATCAGGCACCTCCGCTCCCGCGTCGGTTGATCTGTCTGCCGTTCGACTACCTCGCCGGTGAGGACGCAGTGTTCGATGTCAAATACGGTGAGGCCGTCGGCCTCCATCTCCTCCACTCCGTGAACCGTAACGACATACTGGCTGGTACGGACGAGCTCGCGCATGCGCCGAAGGATGCGGTCAAACACCGGCGCCTCCGATCAGTCTGTTCCCCACAGATCCAGTGTACCCCGGCAGTCAGCACCCACGCCTACACGCATTCCTACGGTTTCAGCACCAGGATGGCGAGCGGAGGCAGGGTGAGCGACAGCGAATAAGGGCGGCCGTGCCAGGCGATCGGCTCGGCCTGCACGCCGCCGCCATTCCCCATGTTTGATCCCCAGAAATTCTCCGAATCGCTGTTGAGAAGTTCGCGGTAGAGGCCCGCTTCCGGCACCCCAATGCGGTAATTGAACCGGGGAAGCGGCGTCAGGTTCAGCACCGAGACCACGAAGTCCGAGGGGTCGCGCGCGCGGCGCAGGTAGGAGATGGTGCCCGTTTCGTAGTCGCCGAAATCGATCCATTCGAAGCCGCGGTAGTCGAAATCCACCTCGTGGAGCGCCGGCTGGGAACGCAGCAGCCAATTCAGCGTCCGCACGTACCGCTGGATTCCCTGGTGCGGCGCGTACTGGAGCACCCACCAGTCGAGGCCGGCGTCCGAATTCCATTCGTTGCGCTGGCCAAACTCCCCGCCCATGAACAGCAGCTTCTTGCCCGGGTGCGTGTACTGGTAGCCGAGCAGCAGGCGCAGATTGGCGAACTGCCGCCACTCGTCTCCGGGCATACGGTTCACCAGCGACGCTTTTCCGTGCACCACTTCGTCGTGCGACAGCGGCAGAACGAAGTTCTCGTGGAAGGCGTAGAGCAGGGAAAAGGTCAGGTCCTGATGGTGGTACTTGCGGTAGAGGGGGTCCTGGGAAAAGTAGGAGAGGGTGTCGTGCATCCAGCCCATGTTCCACTTGTAGGTGAAGCCCAGGCCGCCGAGATGGACGGGGCGGCTGACGGCGGGCCAGGAGGTCGATTCCTCGGCCACCGTGGCGCTGCCGGGGAACTGGCCGTGGGTGAGCTGGTTGAAGCGATGGAGGAACTCGACGGCCGCCAGGTTCTCGCGTCCGCCGTATTGGTTGGGGATCCAGTCGCCGGGCGCCCGCGAGTAATCCAGGTAGAGCATGGAGGCCACCGCGTCCACCCGCAGCCCGTCCACGTGATATTTGTCCAGCCAGAACAGGGCGTTGGAGAGCAGGAAGTTGCGCACCTCGTTGCGGCCGTAATTGAAAATCAGCGTGCCCCAGTCGCGGTGCTCGCCCAGGCGCGGATCGGCGTGTTCATACAGGTGACTGCCGTCGAAGTAGCCCAGGGCGTGGCCGTCCCGCGGGAAGTGCGCGGGCACCCAGTCCAGCAGCAGGCCCAGCCCCTGCTGGTGACAGGTATCGACGAAGTAGCGGAAGTCGTCGGGCGTGCCGTGGCGGCTGGTGGCGGCGTAAAACCCGGTCACCTGGTAGCCCCAGGATTCATCCAGCGGGTACTCCATGACCGGCAGCAGTTCCAGGTGCGTGAAGCCCATGTCGCGGACGTAGGGCACCAGTTGCTCGGCCAGTTCGCGGTAGGTCAGGAAGCGGTCGCCTTCCTCGTGGTTGCGCTTCCAGGAGCCCAGGTGGGCTTCGTAGATGGTCATGGGCTGCGAGAGTTGGTCGCGGCGCGCGCGCTGCTCCATCCACTCGTCATCGTTCCACTGGTAGCGGCCCAGGTCGCATACGACCGAGGCGGTCCGCGGCCGCACCTCGCCGGCCAAGGCCAGGGGGTCGGATTTCAGTTGTATGCCGCCCTGCAGGCGGGACTTGATCTCGTATTTATAAGTGGTTCCCGGCGCGAGTTCCGGCAGGAACAGTTCCCAGACGCCGGAGCCGCCGCGGGGACGCATGGGATGGCGGCGGCCGTCCCAGCCATTGAAATCGCCTACCACGCTCACCCGCGCGGCATTGGGCGCCCAGACGGCGAACAGCACCCCATCCACGTCCTGCCAACGCCAGGGGTGCGCGCCCAGCTTTTCGTACAACTGCCAGTGCCGGCCCTCGGAGATCAGATGTAGATCGTAGTCGGTCAGGACGGGCGGAAAGCTGTAGGGATCGGAGAATTCCTCAGTTCCTTCGTTGGCGTCGCGCGTGCGGATCCGATACCCGTTCAGGTCCTCGCGCTGTGCGGCGCGGTATTCGAAGAGGCCGTCGGGATGGAGGCGAGTCATGGGCCGAACCGCCCCCCCGGCCGGCAGCACCACCCAGGCCTGCTCGGCATTGGGCGCCAGCACCCGGATCACCTCCGCCTGGCCACCCTCCACCGCAACCGAGTGCACTCCCAGCACCTTGAACGGATCGGCATGGTCTCCGCGAACCAGGGCCTCCACTTCTTCCTGCGGCACCGTCACAGGCGGCACGTCGTCCTCCTATCCAGGTGTCAGGTGCCAGGTGTCAGGTTCATATGCTCAACCTACCACGCCTGACACCTGAAACCTGGCACCTGAAACCTGATTCTAACGGGAATGCTGGGGAACGGAATCGGCCAGGCGTTGTAACAAACGGAACACCGGAGCAGGCGGCGGCGGACAGGCAAAATCCAGATCCAGGCTCAGTTCCAGGTGCGGAGATTCCGGGCTCAAGGTCAACTGCTGGATATGAAGCGGCTGGGAGTTGAGCAAGGAGCGCACCAGCTCCCGATAGTTGGAAACCACATGCTGCGCCGAGGCCACGACGTAGACGCCCAGGCGCGAGTTTTGAGTGCCGGCTTGATTGCAGATTCCAGGAGGCGTATCGGTCGGTAAAAGGCTCCATCGCTCACTCAGGATCTCCGCCGAGAAACGGGGCGGGCAATCCAGGTTGCAACGCAAGGTGATACGGTCGGACAGTTCGCGTCCGCCCAAGCGGGCGTGCGCCGAGGCGCTGTAGAGGCGGTGCCCATCAAGATCCAGCGATGCAAACAGGTCGGAGGGGCCCACCCAACGCGTTCCCAGCACCCGGCCGCGGCCCGCCAGTCCCGCCTCCAGCCAACTGGCCACTTCCAGCATCCGACGGCGCCGTGTCTGGACCAGTGAGAAACACCAAGCCAGCAGGCCGGTGAACACAAGAACCGGAACCAGGAACAATGCGACGCTGGCCACATGTTTATATTAGCACCGAATCAGGTGTCAGGTGCCAGGCGTCAGGGGTCAGGTGCCAGGTGTCAGGTGTCGGGTGTGCTGCTCCCTCAGCTTGGGGGTTAGCCCATTCAGCATTCGTCCAACCTCTGCCGTTTGCTTCAATACCGGATCGATGTGCTCGGAGGAGAGGTACGCGAGTCGCTGCGCGATCAGCAAATGGGTCTCGACCTCCATGAGCGACCCGTAAGCTACGGAGAGATGATGCAAATAATCACCCAGGTGCTCCCTCCCGTGCCCTTCAGCAATGTTGGCGGGGATCGAGACTGCGGCTCGCCGTATCTGCGTCATGAGGCCATATGTCTCGTTCTTGGGCAGCAGGTGCGCAAGCGCATAGGACGAGACGACCAAGTCCATCGCTTTGCTCCATACTTTCAGGTCTCGGTAGCTTCTCACAGCCATCGTTGTGTCCTCCAAATCTCGGCGTCAGTATGCCGTGCGGGAGTCCAGGCACACATGGCTGGTCTCTGACGCCTGACCTGGCCCCTGACACCTGACCCCTGGCACCTGACACCTGATACAATCCCGCCGATGGCTATCCCGGCCCGAGTTTCCTTATTCATTACCTGCATCGTCGATCAGTTCTTCCCGCAGGTGGGAATCGCCATGGTCGAGGTGCTGGAACGCTGCGGCCTCCAAGTCGGTTTTCCGGAGGGGCAGACGTGCTGTGGCCAGCCGGCGTTCAATACCGGCTACCGGAAGGAAGCCCGGCGCGTGGCCCGGGGCTGGCTGGAGGCTTTCCACGGCAGCGAAGCGATTGTCGCGCCGTCGGGCTCCTGCGTGGCGTTCGTGCGCCAGCAGTTCCCGGAGCTGTTTCACGATTCCCCGGCCGAGCTGGACGAAGCCACGCGGTTGGCCGCCCGGACCTGGGAACTCACCGAGTTTCTGGTTTCGGTGCTGGGGCGCGAGGATGTCGGCGCAGTCTATGAAGGCGCGATCGGCTATCACGAGAGCTGCCACCTGCTCCGCGAACTGCGCATCAGCCGCCAGCCGCGGGCCCTGCTGAAGAACGTTCGCGGCCTGGAACTCCGCGAACTGGACCTGGCTCAGGAATGCTGCGGCTTTGGCGGCACATTCTCGGTGAAGTTTCCCGAACTGTCGGCGGCCATGGCCGATGAGAAGCTGCGTTCCGCGGCGCGGGCCGGCGCGGAAACGCTGGTGGCCTGCGACATGAGCTGCCTGATGCATCTGGACGGCCGGGCCCGCCGCCTGGGCCTTCCGCTGCGCTGCCTGCACATCGCCCAGATCCTGGCCGGAACCTCCGCCGGCACCGCCGGGAGGGCAGGGGCATGAAGACCGTCCTCGATGAGCGAATTGAAACCGCGCTGGAAGACGCGCGCCTGCAGGCCGTGCTTGAGCAGCTCGCCTTCCGGTTCGCGACGGCCCGCAATCAAGCCGCGGCCGACCTGCCGAATTGGGAGGAGCTGCGAACCCAGGCCCACGCCATCAAGCGCCACACCATCGAGAACCTTTCCACCTACCTGCAACAGCTCGAGGCCCGGGTGCGGGAGCGCGGCGGAACCGTGTACTGGGCTGACGATGCGGCCCAGGCCTGCTCCTACGTGGTCGAGCTGGCGCGGGCCCGCGGCGTGAAGCTGGCGGTCAAGAGCAAGTCGATGGTGACCGAGGAGATCGAGTTGAACCATGCTCTCGGGCGCGCCGGCATCGAGGCGGTCGAGACCGATCTGGGCGAGTACATCATCCAGCTCGCCGGCGAGAAGCCCTCGCACATCGTGGCGCCGGCGGTCCACAAGTCGCGCGCGCAGATAGCCGATCTGTTCGAGAAGAAACTGGGACTGCCGCATACCGAGGATGTGGCCAAGCTGACGGCCACCGCCCGCGCCGTCCTGCGCCAGAAGTTTCTGGCGGCCGGCATGGGGATCACCGGCGCGAATTTCGCGATTGCCGAGAGCGGCAGCATCGTGCTGATGGAGAACGAGGGGAACATCCGCTTCAGCAGCTCGGCGCCGAAGATCCATGTGGCGGTGGTGGGCGTCGAGAAGGTGATTCCGAGGATGGCCGATCTGGCCGTGTTCCTGCCGCTGCTGGCCCGCAGCGCCACCGGGCAGAAACTGGGCAGCTACGTTTCAATTCTGAGCGGCGCCCGCCGTCCCGGCGAGCCGGACGGGCCCGAGGTGTTCCACTTGGTGTTGCTGGACAACGGCCGCACCCGCATGCTGGCCGACCCGGTGGCACAGCCTGAAGGGTCGCCGCGGCGACCTACTTTGCGCCGCCAGACGCTCTATTGCATTCGCTGCGGCGCCTGCCTCAACGTCTGCCCGGTCTACCGCAAGATCGGCGGGCATGCCTACCCCTGGGTTTATTCCGGGCCCATCGGCGCCATCCTGACGCCGCAGATGCTCGGCTTCCCCATGGCGCCGAAGCTGCCGTTCGCTTCCTCGCTGTGCGGAGCCTGCCGCGATGTGTGCCCGGTGAAGATTCCCATCCCGGAAATGCTGCTTCTGTTGCGAAGCCTGGAAACGGAGTCCATGCCCGGAGGCCGATGGCTGGAGCGGACCGGCTTCCGGCTTTGGGCTTGGGCGATGCGGCAGCCCTGGCTCTACCGGCTGGGCGGCCGCGCCGCGCGGTTCATTCCCGCGCGGCTGCTGGCGGCGGCCGGTCCGCTGGCTTGGTGGCGGAAGACCCGCGAGCTGCCGGTGTTCCCTGGGGAGTCGTTCCGGGACTGGTGGCGCGAGCGGCGCGCGCCGCCCGCCGGAATGACGACGGGGAGGCGGCCATGAAATCCGCCAGAGAGCAGGTGATGGGAAGAATTCCGGCGGCGGGGGGCGGCGCTCCGCCGGAACACCTGGCAGAAGCCACGGCGTGGCCGCCCGAGAAGCTGCTGGCGCGCTTCATGGCCGAAGCCAGCGCGCTGGGCGCCAAGATTTTCGAAGCCGACAGCGCCGCTTCCGCCGCCGAGTACTTGCGGCAACTGGCGGAACAGAAGGGCGGAGAAGCGGTGGTGGCTCGCCGGCCGCTGGTCGAAGCGCTGCACTTGAGCGGGCCGCGCTTCCACCCCCAGGGCACATTCCCCGCCGCCGAAGCCACCCTGTCCATCACGCAGGCCGACTATGGGCTGGCCGATACCGGCTCGCTGGTGCTGTTCTCGGCTGAGGGGGAGGGAAGGACGCTTTCGTTGCTGGCTCCGGTGAATGCCGTGGTGTTGCCTGCGTCCCGGATCCTCTCTGGCCTTCCGGAGTTGTTCGCCAGGGAGCCGGCGATTGCCGACCGCTCCAGCGCCATGGTGATGGTGACCGGGCCCAGCCGGACCGCGGACATCGAATTGACACTGACCATCGGCGTCCACGGCCCGGGCGAGCTGCACGTTGTGATACTGAGGGAGCCAGAAGTCAGGAGTCAGAAGGTTTCGCATCCGCCACTCCTGGCTCCTGACTCCTGACTTCTGTCTTCTGCCCCCGGCGCAGGTATTGGTCGTCGCCGCGCAGCCAGTCCTCGCGCCGCGGGCTGAAGATGTCCAGGCTGACGGTGTCCTGCAGGGCCTCGGCGCTGTGCATGACGTTCGATGCTATACACAGCACTTCACCGGCCTTCACGATCACTTCTTTCCGGTCCTCAGGCGTCGACGGTTCCACCTGGAAGCGCATTTCGCCTTCCAGGAGGTAACTGAACTGTTCGCCTTCGTGCCGGTGGGCGGGAACCACGGCGCCGTTCCGCAGGTAAATGCGAGCTACGGTCGCTTTTTCGCCACTGATCATCTGGCGGGCCAGCAGCGGCCCAAGCTCCTCGCGTGGCACGCTTTCCCAGCGATGGTGTGTGCAGTTCATGTGATCTAACGCCCTCCTTGCCATCCCACACTTTAGCCGCAATTGGCCGCGACCGGCCGGAAAGTGTATACTGCGGTGTCTCTTGCTCAGAGGGCAAGCATGCACTCGGGGCACGGCCGAAACGGGCGGCAACCGGGCCATCAAGCAGGGAGCGCCCCTGCATCGGGTGCATCCAGGACCATGCGCATACTAGTCACCGGCGGGGCGGGTTTCATTGGATCCAATTTTGTGCGTTTCGTGCTGGCTTCCCGTCCCGATTGCCGGGTCACGAATCTGGACAAGCTCACCTACGCGGGCAACCTGGAGAACCTGGCCGAGTGCGCCGAGGACCATAGGTACCGTTTCGTCAAAGGCGACATCTGCGACGCGGAACTGGTGCGCCCGCTGATGGGGGAGTCAGATGCCGCGGTGCACTTCGCCGCCGAATCGCACGTGGACCGCAGCATCGCCGACAGCGCCCCGTTTTTCGAGACCAATGTGCGGGGCACGTTCATCCTGCTGGAGGCCGCCCGGCACGCTGCGCTGAAGCGCTTCGTCCACGTCTCGACCGATGAGGTGTACGGGCCGATCCCGCCGGGCCAATGGGTTAATGAGGCGGGCGCGCTGCTGCCCTCCAGCCCGTACTCGGCCGCCAAGGCCGCCTCGGACATGCTGGTGCTGGCCTACGCGCGCACCTACGGCGTGCCCGCGCTGATCACCCGGGCCGGCAACAATTACGGCCCGTTCCAGTTCCCCGAGAAGTTCATTCCCCTGATCGTCAGCAATGCTCTGGAGGACCGGCCGTTGCCACTATACGGCGACGGCATGCAGGTGCGCGACTGGCTGTACGTGGAGGACCACTGCCGGGCGCTGGATGTGCTGCTGGAGCGCGGCCAAACCGGCGAGATCTACAACATCGGCACGGGCCGCGAGCGCACCAACCTGGACGTGGCGCGCACGGTGCTCGATCTGTTGGGCAAGCCCCAGAGCCTGATCACCTTCGTCGAGGACCGCCCGGCGCACGACCGGCGCTACGCCCTGGACTGCACGAAGCTGAACAACAGCCCGGGCTGGCGGGCCGGCGTGGAGTTCGCCGACGGGATTCGCAGGACGGTGGAATGGTACGTCGGCCATCCGGAATGGGTGGGGCGCGTGCGCGATGGCGCCTATCGCGAGTATTACGAGCGGCACTACGTCCGCCGGGAGGAAACGCTGGCGGCCATGCTGCGGGGTGGCGGCCGGAACTGATGCGCATCACAATCACCGGTGCGGCGGGGATGCTCGGCCGTGATCTGGCGGCGGTGCTCTCTTCTTCTTGCCCACAACACCAACTGCACCTGATCGACATACAGGAATGCGATATCACCAAGCGGGGCGAGGTCCGGGCCTGCCTGGAGGCGGCCCGGCCGCGCCTGGTTATCCACGCCGCCGCTTACACCAAGGTCGATGGAGCTGAAGGCGATGCCGAAAGCGCCCTGCGCGTAAACGCTGAAGGCACCCGGAATGTCGCGCTGGCGGCCGCCGACATCGGAGCGCGGCTCATTTACATCAGCACCGACTATGTCTTCGATGGCTGCCAGGACCGGCCGTACGTCGAGGACGATCAGCCCAACCCCTTGAGTGTGTACGGCCGGTCGAAATGGTTGGGTGAATGCGCCGCCGGCGAGCACCCCGACAGCCTGGTGGTGCGGAGCGCCTGGCTCTACGGCCGTCATGGGCGGCATTTCCCGGGCGCTATCCTGGAGCAGGCCCGCACAGGCGGGCCGTTGCACGTGGTGAATGACCAGACCGGCTGCCCGACATGGACGCGCGACCTGGCGCAGGGGCTGGCGGGCCTGCTGGGCGGCGGCCGCGGCATCCTCCACCTGGCTGGCGGAGGTTCCTGTAGCTGGTACGGCTTCGCGCTCGCTGTCCTCGAGGAGGCGGGGAAGCGCGAACCTTTGCCGCCGGTCACCGTGGAGCCGATGAGCACCGCGGAACTGGGCCGCCCGGCTCCGCGGCCGCGCTACAGCGTGCTGGAAAGCAGTCGGCTGGTGGAACTGGGCCTCGCGCCCCTGCCGCACTGGAGGGACGCGCTGGCGCGCTTCTTCTCGGAATGAACCAGGGGAGTAGAATGAGAAGGCACGGCTGTAGGCTATAGGCTGTAGGCCGCCGGCTGCGAGCGATAGCCGACAGCCTACAGCCCATAGCCCACAGCCTGCTTTTATGCGCATCGCTTACTTTTCTCCGCTGCCCCCTTGCCGGTCGGGTATCGCCGACTATAGCGAGGCGCTGCTTCCGGAACTGGCGCGGCACGCCGACATCGACGTCTTCATCGAGGACTATGAGCCGGCCAGCCGGGAACTGCGCGAGTTGGTGCGCATTCGCCCTTGGCGGGAGTTCGAGGAGGAGCGGGCGCGCCAGCCGTATGATTCCATCCTCTACCACATCGGGAACAACCCGCTGCACGTTTATATCTACGACCTGGCCGTGCGAATCCCCGGCGTGCTGATGCTGCATGAGTTCAATCTCCACTACCTGTTGGCCGACGTCACCATCGTGCGGCAGGACTGGGACGGCTATTTCCGGGAATTGGAATACAACGCCGGCGCGGGGGCGCTGGAGCGGGCCGTTCGGGCTCGCCGGGGCGAGATTGAGCCGGATTACAGCGGCGTGGCTATGAACCGGCGGCTGCTGGAGAACAGCCGCGCGGCCATCGTCCACAGCGATTACATGGTGCGGTTGCTCCGCGACGCCGGCTTCAGCCTGCCGCTGGCCCGCATCCCGCACGGCGTCGCTGCTCCGCCGGACGAGCGCGAAGCGGCGAGGGCCAGGCTGGGGCTGGATCATCAGCCGGTGGTTGGCGCTTTCGGATTCCTGAAGCCCTACAAGCGCATCCACAGCGCCATCCGGGCCGTCAGCCGCCTGGTTCACTGCTTCCCCGATATCCACTTGTTGCTGGTGGGCGAAGAACACCCGCATTATCCGCTCCGGCCGCTGGTTCGCGAGCTGGAGCTGGACCAGCACGTCCGCATTGCGGGTTTCGTGGAGTTGAACGAGTTCACTTCCTCGATGTCGGCCTGCGATGTATGCCTGAATCTTCGCTACCCGACCGTTGGAGAATCGTCGGGAAGCCTGTTGCGGGAGATGGCGCTGGGCAGAGCCGCCATCGTGTCGGACCTGGGCTCGTATGCCGAACTGCCCGACGACGCGTGCATCAAGTTGCCGCCCGGCGACATCGAGGTCGAGTGGCTGGTTGAGTATCTGCAGGCCTTGGTGAACGACCCCGGGCTGCGGGAGGCTCTCGGTTGCCGGGCGCGGCAGTGGGCGGCCGAAGAATGCTCCTGGGCCAAGGTGGCCCGGCAATATGCCGCCTTCTTGAAAGAGCAAGCAGCGAGCGAAACGCCGGATTGCGGATTGCAAACGGCTCCCGGTCTGAAATCCGCAATCCGCAATCCGCAATCCGAAATTGCGGACTACATCCTTTCTTATGCGGCGGGCGGCCCGGAAATGGAGGGCTACGTCCGGCTTCATCTGAACCGGCTGGTGCGGACCATCGAGATCACACCGCCGGCGGACCCGGCGGGCGGCAGCGTATTGGAAATGGGTTGCTACATGCAAATCACCCCCGCGCTGCAGCGCTACCTCGGCTACCGGCAGATTCGCGGCTGCTACTATGGGCCGGCGGGGCGGAGCGACTTTAAAACGGTTTATTCCCGCAGCGGAGAGAGTTTTTCCTGCTGGGTGGACCTGTTTGATGCGGAAAAAGATCTGTACCCCTATCCCGACGCCGCGTTCGACACCGTGCTGTGCTGTGAGTTGATCGAGCACTTGTACCACGACCCGATGCACATGATGTCGGAGATCAACCGCATCCTGAAGCCGGGCGGATACCTGGTGCTGACCACGCCGAATATCGTGGGCGCCCGGGCCTTGCAGGCCCTGTTGCAGGGGTACCATCCGGGGTTGTTCCATACCTACGTGGTGCCCAAAGCGGGGAGCGAGGCCGATCCGCGCCATAACCGGGAGTACGCGCCGCGGGACGTCCGCGCGCTCATGGAAAACTCGGGGTTGGAGGTGGTGCGGCTGGAGACGGGCTGGTTCGAACCGGACGATGCGAACCGCTACGCGCAGGCCGATCGCCTGTTAACCCAGGAAGGCCGCCCGCGCGACTTGCGGGGCGATATTATCTACGCCGTGGGGCGAAGAGTGGGTCCGGTGCGAGAACGTTTTCCGGTAGAATTGTACACATCCTTTTGAACAATGAAGAATTAGGAATTAAGAATGAAGAATTGAGCCGAAAACAGCGGCCCCCGCTCGATTCCCAGTTCTTAATTCTTAATTCTCAATTCTTAATTCTCAATTGGCATGAAGCCGCGGCTGATGATCGTTTCTCCGGTTACGCCCTACCCGGTGTTCCATGGCGCGGGGAGCGCCATCTTCGGGTATTTGCGGGCGCTCCGTCCCGATTTCGATCTTTTGTTCGTGGGCTTTTGTCCGAAGCGGCTGCTGCGCCAGGCCGAGGATGGCCTGCGGCTGATCTGCGCGGACGTGGCGTTGCTGGAGGAACCCGAGCGGCGGCATCTGGACGCCTTTTCCTCGACGCCGTTCTACTTCTCGAACCTGCGGGACGAAACCATGCGGGAGATGGTGCGCGCCGTGTACCGCTCGGGCCGACCCGACATGGTGCAGGTCGAGTACCTGAGCATGGCGGAATACGCCGACGGCATCGGCACCACCCGCTTGATCCGCGCCCACGTTCAGGAGTGGTGGCATTTCTATCTGGGGTGGAAGCAATCGCTTTCCTGGGGCGCGCGGGTCACCAAGCTGCTGGGCAGTTTTGACACCATCTTGCACAACCGGCGGACACTGCGCGCCTTCGACCGCGTTCTGGTCACCTCCGAGGACGAGCGGATCCGGGCGCTGGAGCTGGTTCCGGGGGCGCGCGTCGAGACCCTGCCCTTCCTCCTGCTGGATTGCGAGCAGTTCGCCCCGGACGGCGACGTGGCGCGGCCCCCCAACGTGGTGTTCGTCGGGTTTCTGCCGCATACGCCGAATGAAGAGGGGCTGCGCTGGCTGCTGGATCGCGTCTGGCCGCTGGTGCTGGGCGAGGAACCGGAAGCCCGCCTGACCGTCGTCGGGGCGGGCGCCTCCAACTCCATGCTGGGGCGCATGCACGACAGCGGCGTCGAGTACCGCGGCTTTGTCGAGGATCTGCGCGCGCTCTATGCCCAGAGCCGGGTGTACGTGGCGCCCATCTTCACCGGCGGCGGCATTCGCACCAAGATTTTGGAGGCCATGGCGGCGGGCGTGCCGGTGGTCTGTTCGCGATTTGCGCCGCTGGGCATCGGGACCCGCGAGGGCCAGCACCTGCTGGCCTCCGATTCGCCCGCCGAGTTCGCCGCGCACCTGCTGCGGCTGTTCCGCGACGACGGGCTGTGCCGGCGCCTGCGCCGTGCCGCCCGCGGCCTGATCGAGCGCCGCTACAGCCTGCAAAGCCAGGGCCCATACGTGGCGGAACGCTATCGCCATTTCCTGCTGGAGCGTGCGGCATGAAGGCCATCGTTTTCGTCAACGGCACCATCGAAGAAGCCGTCGAGGCGGTAGCCGGGGTGCGCGCCGGCGTCCCACCCGAAGCTTTGCGGGCGGTGGTTTGCGCCCCTCAGCGCCAGCAGTTTATCGCGGCGTCCGACCTGCTGCCCCGGCAGGTGCTGATCTATTCCCCTTGGCTATGGCTGGCGGTGTTCGCGCGGCTGCTGTTGTTCCTGGGGCTGAACCGCGGCCCCCAAGTTGCCTGCCTGGCTACGGACCACTCCGGGGGAATGAAACTGCTGGCGCTGGCTTTGCGCGGCCGCGTCTCGCTGCGCCTGCCGGACGGCCGCATGATGCAGCTTACCCTGGGCCGTTTCCTGTGGCTGGCGTGGCAGACCTGGGGCCGGCGGCCGGGCGACATTTGCCTGGTGGGTGCTGCCGATCCGGTCCAGCTCAGCCGCATTCTGGCCGATTTGCGCCGCCGCCATCCCGGGGCCCACATCCATGGCGTTCTTCCCGCCGAAGCCGCCGGACTGCCTGTGGACTCGCGGACGCCGCTAGCCATTCGCGGGTTGCTGGCGGCCTGTCGCCGCCGGCCCAGGTTTGCCGAGGTGGTCATTCCGCTGACCGGCCGCGGGCCCCTGGGGTGGAAGCTGTGCGCCTTGCTGCTGCCGCTGGGGTTTCGGGAGATTTATAACGAGAACAACGACTCCTGGCCGGCCCGCGACTTCTGGGCCCTGTTGCGGCACGTGTCCTGGCGCCTGCGGAATGCCTGGCTCGACCTGGTCGTGCTGTGGCGGCGCCTGGTGTGGCATCTGCACAACGCCTGGCTGGATTCCATCGTGTTGTTGCGGCACCTGGCGTGGCGCCTGCACGACGCCTGGCTGGATTCCGTCGTGCTGTGGCGGCGCCTGGCGTGGCATCTGCACGACGCCTGGCTGGATTCCGTCGTGCTGTGGCGGCGCCTGGCGTGGCATCTGCACGACGCCTGGCTGGATTCTATCGTGTTGCTGCGGCGCCTGGGATGGCGCCTGCACAACGCCTGGCTGGATTCTATTGTGCTCTGGCGGCGGGTTTCGTTCCGCGCCTTCTGGTTCGACATCCCGCCGGGCGTCACGGTGCTGGGCTCGGCTTCCCCCGGCAGGCTGGCCGCCATCATGAGCGACGTCCGCCGGCGCCATCCTGCGCATTGTCACGGCCTGCTGCCCAAGGACCTGCTTTCCCTGGCGGGCCTGTTCGACTCGGTGACGCCGCTGGCGTGGGCCTCGCCCGCAACCTGGCGGGCGCTTGTGGTGCTGGCCTTCGGCCGGCATCGGGCCGGCTACCTGGTGCTGCCCTATACCGGCGAGGGTCGCCATTGGATGAAGGTGGTGGTGGCCCTGCTGCCGCTGGGCCGCCGGGAGATTTACAACGAGAACAATGATGTTTACTCGGCACGCGACCTGGGGTTGCTGTTCCGCCATTTCCGCTGGCGGTTCAGGGACGCGCTTCAGGAGCGCGCCCGCCGCTGGCGCGATTGGGCCACGCTTCCGCCGAACCGCGTGACCGTCGTCGGGTCCGCTTCCGGCCTCTACCTGAAGCTGATCGCCGCCGGTCTCCGGCGCATTCATCCCGGCGCTCCGGTTCATGCCCTGTTGCCGGGCTCCCTGGTGGTTCCCGCGGCCCACCTGTTCGATTCCTACACGGTGCTGGATGTGCTCTCGATCAGGTTTTGGCTGAAGATTCTCAGCCTGTCGGTCGGGCCGCGGCGCTCCGGCTACCTGGTCGTCCCATGCACCAACGAGGGTTATGCGGGTTTGAAACTGCTGGGCTTCTGCCTGCCCCTTGGGCGGCGGCGGATCTGCAACGAGAACGGCGATTCCTGCCTGGTCCGGCAGTTCCGGATGACCGCCCGCCATATCGGCTGGCGTTTGCACCCTCGCATCTTCTACCAGGTTTGGTCGGAGCGGCGGCGGCGCCCCTGGCCTCTGCACTTGCTGCACCTGCTCCTGTACCCCTTCCGCCTGCTGGCTGGCGCTGCCCTCCTGCTCCTGGTCCGGTGGCGTGGCCGCCCCTGCGATTACCGGGCGCCTCGGCCGGTTGAGGAATCGCCAGAGACCGAAGACGCGCTCTCGGCCTCCGGCGGCCGCGTCAGCGCCGCCCGCATTTCCCGTTGAGTGCGGAGAATAGGACGCAGATAAACGCTGATGAACGCAGATCAAAGGGCTGTCTCATTTCGGTCCTTCCTTTTAACTTTGCTGCTTTGATAGGGTAGGGGCATCGCCGTTACGGGCAGAGGTCATGCTCATACCGATCAGCCACGAGGACCAGCGAGGCAGGCGCTGGCCTTATGTCACCCTCGTCACCATCGTCCTGAACATCGGCATCTTTATCCTGACCACCGGGGCTATCGAGCGGCAGAACGCCGAGTACGCGGCCCGGACGCGCGAGGCTCTGCAGTACTACCTGAAGTACCCCTACCTCACCCCGGCCCAGCCCCTGGACAGGCTGATGGACCAGTTGATGCGGGCGGGTCGGCAGGGCCAGATGCTGCAGGCTTACAGGGAGAGCGCCCGCGCGGAAAGCGAGCGAGGCGCCGGCGTCGATCCGGTCATCAAAGAGGCCCGGCAGGAGGCGCTCAATGCTTTGTGCCGGGCCATGTCGCTGGCCGAGAGCGCGTCGCCCCTGAAGAAGTACGCCTACGTCCCCGTGGACAACAACCTTCTCGGCCTGCTCACCTACCAGTTCCTGCACGGCGGCTGGCTGCACCTGCTGGGCAACATGTTGTTCCTGTACCTGGCCGGCTGCAACGTCGAGGACCGCTGGGGCCGCGTGCTGTTTCCCCTGTTCTACCTGAGCGCGGGCGCTGTCGCGGCCCTGACGCAGAAGCTGGCCGCACCCCAAAGCATTTCCCCGCTGATCGGCGCCTCGGGCGCCATCGCTGGCGTCATGGGGGCCTTCCTCATCAAGTTTGCCCGGACGCGCATCAAGTTTCTGCTGATCCTCTTCTTCCGCCCGCGTTTTTTCAGCGCGCCCGCCTACCTGATGCTGCCGCTGTGGCTGGGCCTGCAACTGTTCTTTGGGCTGATGACCAGCGGCCTGGGAGCCGAGGGCGGCGTGGCCTTTTGGGCCCATGCCGGGGGCTTCGTGTACGGCGTCCTGTTTGCCGTGGCCCTGGGGCTGAGCGGCCTCGACGCGCGCATCGACCAGAGCATCGAATCCGAGGTCTCCATCAAGCAGGCGCCCGAAATCGTGCAGGCCGGAGAAATGATCAATGCCGGGCAGGCCGCCCAGGCGGTGGCCATGTTGGAGGAGTTCGCCCGCCGCCAGCCCAGAAGCACCGAGGCGCAACTGGAGTTGTTGCGCGCCGCCAAGGCGCTGAACGACGAGCCGCGCGAGCAGCGCGCCTACATCCGCCTGGTCGGGCTATACGTGCAGCAGAACGAGATGGATACCGCGCTGGCGCTCTACGAGGAGATGCACACGCGGGAAATGGAGATTGAGGTGCCGGCCGCCTTGCGGCTCCGCCTGGCCCGTCACCTGGAACGCAACAATTTCCTGGAAGGCGCGGGGCAGGAATACCTGAACATTTACAGCAACAGTTTGCCCGATAGCACATCGTTCCAGGCCTTGTTGGCGCACGCCAACCTCCTGCTGCGCACCGGGCGCAAGCCGGAGGCGCTGCAGTTGTTCCTAGTCGCGCGGGATTCGCCCGTGCCCCACCTGGAGTACGAAGCCACCATCAGCCACGGCATCAAGCAGGCCCAGGCGGGGTAGTAAGCAGTAGGCAGAAAAATTGCGGATTGCGGATTGCGGATTTCAAGCGAGCCCGGCTCGAAATCCGCAATCCGCAATCCGAAATCCGCAATTCTTACCGGGCATCGTAAACAATCCGGCCATCGACCATGGTGAGCGTGGGCTTGATCTGGCGGATGCGGTCTTCGGGGCAGGTCAGCAGATCGTCGGACAGAACCACCAGGTCGGCCAGCTTGCCCGGCTCCAGGCTTCCGCGCGTTTTTTCCTCAAACAAGGCGAAGGCTGCATTGCGGGTAAACAGCCGTAGGGCGTCCTCCCGGCTGATTCGCTGCTCCGGGTGCATCACCGTGCCGGCCTCGGTCTTGCGGGTGACCGCGATCCAGATGGCCTGGAAGGGATTGAACGGATTATTGGCGGCAAAGGAGTCGTAGCCGATCATGTGGTCGCTGCCGCCGGCCACCAGCACGCCGCCTTCCTGCCAGGCCTTCAACGGCAGGAACAGGCTCATCACCTTATCGTCGAACACCTTGGCCAGCATCGGCGAGTCCTTGTAGAGCCAGGCGGGCTGGGCGTCCATGATGACGCCGAGTTCACGGCAGCGGCGGATGGAACGCTGGTCCGGGAAGTTCCCGTGGGTGATCAGCATGCGGCTGGCGGCCACGGGGCGGACCGTGCTGGCTTTCTCGTAGGCGTCCAGGAGCGCGTCCATGGCCCCGCCGCCCACCGAATGTGCGGTGAACTGCCAGCCCAGCCGATGCGCGGCCAGCACGATGCGGGCCAGTTTCTCAGGCGCGATGTTGAGCAGGCCGCGGAACTCCGGGTCCTCATGGCCGTACAGCGTCCTGGCAAACGGGCCGTAGGGCTGGCGCTGGTAGGCGGTGCCGATGGTCATGCCGCCGTCCAGCGTTACCTTCAGCGTGTTAATCTTCAGCCACTCGTCGCCGCTGTTCGGTTTCCAGGGGAGGGACTGGATTTGCCGCTCCGCCTCCTCGACCGGCTGGGTGGCGTCGAAGCGGATGGTGACGTGCAGCCGCGCGTTCATGCGCGCCGTTTTGCGGAAGGTCTCGAACATCCGAACGTCGTCCAGCGTCGCGGCGCGCTCGGTGGTGGTGGTGATTCCCACCTCGTTGTAACGCTTGAAAATGGCCCCCAGGCCCTCGAGCTTCTCCTGCTCGGTGTAGCCGGAGTGCTCAGCCGGCGCTTTCAGCAGCGACGCCGCTCCGCGCAGTATGCCGTTGGGCTCGCCTTTGGCGTCTTTGCCGATTTCGCCGGTGGCCGGCGGCTTGCTGTTGCGGGTGATGCCCGCCTGCTTGAGGGCGTAACCGTTGACCACCACCGTGTAGCTGGCGTCGTACAGGACAGGGTTATCGGGTGAGGCCGGATCGAAGTCGGCGCGGGTCGGCATGCGGTGCTCGGCCAGGCGGGTTGGGAAAGTGCGCGGCACGAAGATCCATTTCCCCGGGCCCAGCTTGGCGGCCTGCTCGCGGATGTAGGCCTGCATGTCGGCGATGGAGTGAATGCGCGGCATCGGGCCGCGCAGTTCGCTCAGCCCGGCGCCGAGCGCATGGGCGTGTGCGTCGATGAGGCCCGGGATGACGGCGCGGCCGCGCAGGTCGATGCGGCGCGCGCCCGCCCCCGCCTTCTTCAGCACTTCTTCATTAGTTGCCACCGCCAGGATCCTGTTCCCGCGAACGGCGATGGCCTGGCAGATGCGGGACGAGTCGTCGGCGGTGATGACCTTGCCGTTGTGCAGCACGATGGCTTGCGGCTGTTGCGCCATCGCGGTTGCCAACACGAACACCAACAAGGCAGTCAGAGAAGCAATTCGGCACGTCATGCCGCAGATTCTACCACCGAAGCAAAGCCAACAGGCAGAAGGCAGCAGGCACCAGGCAGGAGGCGGGACGCGGCAGGCGGGAGGCAGAACGCAGTCCGTATTCCTGCCGACTGCTTACTGCCTCCTGCCTACTGCTTACCGCCTCCGGTGTTCTCGTACCACTTCACGTTGCCGCTGGAGGCGCCAATGGCGACGACGTCGGGGCGGCCATCTCCGTTGATATCGACAATCGCACAACCGGAGGCGGCCATGTCGCCCTCGTCAATTGGGATGCGGCGCCATTGGCGGCCGTCCGCATCTGCGGCAAAGTAGGCATACAAACTGCTTCCCTTACCGCGATAGCCGGCGACGATTTCGTCGCGGCCGTCGCCGTTGAGGTCTCCGCAGGCCAGGGCGTGCCCGTTATTGAAGCCGGCGTCCAGCACCTGGCGGCTCCACGGTTTCGCTGCCGTCTCGAGGTAGACGGCCACCTGGTTGCCGTGCCACGGCTCGATGGTGGCGATGAAGCGGCGCTTGCCCAGGCGCCCAAGGCACACTTCGCTGGCGCCGGTGCGCGGCGTGGCGGGCTGAGAGGCCGGCGTCGCGGGCTGCGCCGCTCCTGCGCCGCCGTTCCCCAACAGCGTCTTCGACCATTTCATGCGGCTGCCCCGTCCGCTGGATTGAAACAGGTGGACGCCCTCGGCGCTGGCCGTCAGCAGGCTGTCACGCTTGTCGCCATCCCAGCGCACTACGGCAAATCCGTGCAGCAACCGGAGCGTTTCGTCGATCACGTGGCGCTGCCACTTGCCGCCTTCGCGCTGGTACCACACGAAGGGAGCGGGCACAGCGTAGTCGGGAGCTTTCGCGCCGTAGCCCAGCAAAGGGGCATTGACCAGTTCCGGCCGGCCGTCTCCATCCAGGTCCGCCCATTTCAGCCGGTGAGAGGTGGGGATGGCGTCGATCTCCTCCGGCGCCCACTCGCCGTCGTCATGGCCGGGGCGGTGCAGGAGCCAGACGCGCCCGCCGCTGGTTGAGTTGTTCAACGCGAAGTCGGTGGCCAGCGCGATCTGTTTCGCGCCTTCAGCCGGCGCCAGGCTGATCGGATCGGGAAGGGAAGTGATGATGGGGTGCTCCTTCCAATCTGGGTTCTCGTACCAGACGACGCGCCTGGTCCGCGTGGAAAGAGCCAGGATGTCGGGACGCCCGTCGCCGTTCATATCGGCGACCGCAATCTGGTACCCGTCGGGCAGCTTGCCGACCAAATGCGGCTCGAATTGCGGCATCGCAGCCAGCAGTGTTGTCATCAGCGCTATGGCGATTGATATTGCCACTCTCCGTACCTCGCTCAAAACTGCTCAGGGGTTCGGCCGCCTCGGGTCTTCTTTCCCACCTGCGGGGCGGCGATTCGTGTTACCTTCTAGTTAATGAGATTCGCGCGAATAACCATAAATCCTCAACAGATGGGCGGCGTGCCCTGCGTTCGCGGGCTTCGTATCCCGGTGGCGACCGTCGTCGGGATGATAGCAGACGGCATGAAGGAACAGGAGATTCTCCAGTCCTACCCCGATCTTGAGCCTGAGGACATCTGCGAAGCGCTGCGCTTCGCAGCCGAAGCCTGCCGGGAGCGGGAACTGCCCTTGGTTACGGTACCTTGAGGTTTCTGGTGGACAGTGCGTTATCCCCCTTGGTGGCGGAAGGTCTGCGAGCTGCCGGTCATGAGGCCGCACACGTACGGGAGCGCGGAATGCAGGCAGGTGCCGACGAAGAGATATTTACCCTTGCTGCGTTCGAGCAATGCGTACTGGTCTCTGCGGATACGGATTTCGGTGCCATCCTCGCCCAGCGAAACGCTGCCTTGCCCTCCCTGATCCTGTTCCGTCGTGCGTCCCAACGCAGGCCGGAATCCCAAGTCGCTCTCCTGCTGGCCAACCTCCCGGCCATGGAACCGGAGTTGCGGAGGGGTTGTGTGGCCGTGATCGAAGAGACGCGCGTGCGGGTACGCCGCCTACCCCTGGGCGTTGGCGAGGACTAGGCCCTTGCCCGACTCGTTGCTGTCACGCGCAGCCTGCAGCGCCGCAATTCACCGCACACCTGCTATCATCATGCCGTATGGCACTTCCGCCGGTCATAAAGGCCGACTTTCTGGTGATCGGCTGCGGCGTCGCCGGCTTGCGCGCGGCCGTGGAGTTGGGCTCGGCCGGCCAGGTGATGGTGTTGGCCAAAGACCGGCTGTCGGAATCGGCCAGCGAGTATGCCCAGGGCGGCGTGGCAGTGGCCCTGAGCGACGAAGACCAGGTCGGGCTGCACCGCGACGATACCCTGCGGGCCGGCGACGAGCTCTGCAACAAGCAGGCCGTGGACATACTGGTGGGCGAAGGCCCCCGCTACATCCAGGAGCTGATTCAATGGGGTACGCAGTTTGACCGCGCGGGCAGCAAGCTGGCCTTTACGCGCGAGGGCGCACACAGCCGCTCGCGCGTGCTGCACGCCCATGGCGATTCCACCGGGCGGGAGATCACCCGCGCGCTGTTCGCCCGGGCCGCGGCGCTCGGCGACCGCATCGCCTTCCGCTCCTTCGCCTCCACCGTGGACCTGATCGTGGACGGGAACCGCGCCTGCGGCGCTGTTGTCTACGACGAGCAGGAGCAGGCTCTGAAGAGCATCCTGGCGGGCGGCGTGCTTCTGGCCACCGGCGGCCTGGGCCACGTCTACGCCGACTCGACCAATCCCGAGGTGGCCACCGGTGACGGCGCGGCCATTGCCTACCGGGCCGGCGCCCAACTCAGCGACATGGAGTTCGTGCAGTTCCACCCCACGGCGCTGTATCTGAAGGGCGCGCCGCGCTTCCTGCTGTCGGAGGCCTTGCGCGGCGAAGGCGCGGTGTTGCGCAATGCCGACATGGCCCGCTTCATGTCCCGCTATCATCCCCAGGCCGAACTGGCGCCGCGCGACATCGTTTCCCGCGCCATCGTTTCGGAAATGCAGCGGACCGGCGCTGAATTCGTGTTCCTGGACCTGACGCACCTGGACGCCGAATTTCTGCAGAAGCGCTTCCCGCGCATCTACAACACCTGCCTGCAATACAACATCGACCTGGCCACGGAGATGGTCCCGGTGCGGCCGGCGGCGCACTACGCGATGGGCGGCGTGGCCACCGACCTGGAGGGACGGACATCGCTGGCCGGGCTCTACGCGGCCGGGGAAGTGGCCTGCACCGGGGTGCACGGCGCCAACCGGCTGGCGTCGAATTCCTTGCTGGAGGGCCTGGTGTTTGGGGCCCGGGCCGGGAAAGCGATGCTGGCCGAATCGCCGGCCCGGCCGCACGCCTGCCCGGAGCCCCAGATGCCGGTGTGCGCGCCGGATCCCGAAGCCGGGTGCCGCCAGGTGCGCCAACTGATGTCCAGGCATGCCGGAATCATTCGCTCCGGCAAGCAACTGCGGCAACTGGCCGAGCGGCTGGCGCAATGGTTGGCCGAACCGCTGGAGATGGCTGCCGGAGCGCATGGCGCGGGGGCACAGAAGCGTTTGGCCCACAAGGGCGCCGGCCAACGCGCCGGCGAGGGGCCCCGGATTCGCCAGGCCTTCGAATCCCGCAACATGCTCATCGTCGGCGAAATGATCGCCCGGTCGGCGGCCGCCCGCGAGGAGAGCCGCGGCGCCCATTACCGTTCCGATTTTCCATTCAAGGTCGAGCGGTTCCAGAAGCATTCCTGTGTTGGCCCGGGAATGAAGGTGTCCTTCCGTTGAGAACAACAGGCTGCAGGCTGGAGGGTGTAGGCTGTGGGCTGTGGGCTGTAGGCCGTGGGCTGGAGGCCGTACGCGCAAGGGTGGTGGCGCTGTGGGCAACAGACGGTGACGCCTCCGGTCTCCAGTCTCCGGCCTCCGGCCTGCAGCCCACAGCCTACAGCCTACAGCCCGCCTTCCTGCTGGCGCCCGCGCTCTTCCTGTTGGTCGCGCCTCTTCAGCCGAGCGCTCCCCTCAGCGCGCTCTGGACCTTCCCCGCCGTGCTGTTGGCTTCGCTGCTGCTGGCCTGGGCCGCCGAGTCGGCGCAGTTTTTCGTGGCCCAGGGTCTGGCGCTGGCCTTGCTGGCCTGGCTGCAAACCGCGCCGGAATTCGCCGTCGAGGCGGTGATCGCCTGGAAGCAGCGCACCGACCTGATGATCGCCAACCTGACCGGCGCCTTGCGGTTGCTGACCGGCTTGGGCTGGCCCATGATCTACTTCACGGCTGCGGCCGTATACCGCCGCCGGCGCCGCAAGCCGCTGCACGCCATTAAACTGGACCGCGAACACGCCATTGAGGTGGTGGCGCTGATCCCGCCCATCTCCTATTTCTGTTTTGTTTGGTGGAAGTCGCGGTTGGAGTTGTACGACGGCCTGGTCCTTGCCGGCTTCTACCTGCTGTATCTCTTGATCGTCCGCAAGATGCCGCACCGCGAGGAGGAGTTGATCGAGGAACTGGAGCTGGTTCCGCGCAAGATCATGCAGACGCGGCCGCCGTTCCGCTCCATCATCATCCTGGGCCTGTTCGCCGCCGGCGGCGTGCTGATCTTCGCTGTGGCCGAGCCCTTTCTGGCCAGCATGCTGGCCATTTCGCTGAGCCTGGGCGTGCCTTCCTTCGTGTTCGTGCAGTGGGTGGCGCCCTTCCTGTCGGAATTTCCCGAGAAAGTGTCCGCCTTCTACTGGGCGCGCACGGTGAGCAAGGCGCCGGTGGCGCTGATGAACATGGTCAGCTCCAACATCAACCAGTGGACCATGCTGCCCGCCCTGCTGCCGGTAGTCTATTCGATCAGCTTGGGCCGGCTGGCCGCCATCCCCTTCGGCGGCCGCCAGGAACTGGAGATCCTGATGACCATTGGCCAGGCGCTGGTGGCCATGATGCTGTTGATGAACATGAACCTGGCCTGGTGGGAAGCCGGCGGCCTGTTCTTGCTCTGGGCCTTCCAGTTCGTTCTCTCCCCCTTCCAGAGGTTCGAGTGGGTCCATCCGCTGGTCACCGCCGCTTACTTCCTCTGGTTCGCGGTCGAAGTCGCGAAGAACGCGGCCGGCCGGCGCAACTGGCGCGCCATCCGCATCTTCGTGCAGTTGTTGCACCACAAAGGCACTAAGAACTGAAAGGTGCACAAAGGTCTTTCTTGGTGTTCCTTTGTGTTACTTGTGCCTTTGTGGTGAATCACTTCCGCTTGGCCAGGGCGTCGATTGTGCCGAGCACGATGCGGCCCACGGCCTGCAGGCTGCGGGCGCTCAGCTTGTCGGGCGTGTCCTGCGCGGTGTGCCAGAAGGAATTGTCCGGCCCGTAGTTGAAGTCGATCAGATCGACCACGGGGACTCCGATGCCGGCGAACGGCATATGGTCGTCTTCGATGGCGGTTTGAAAATCGCCGAAGACGCGGGAAAGACCCTGGGCCGCCGCCACCTCTCGCACCATCTCGTTCAGCCAACCGATGGAGTTCAGGTCGCGCAGCAGGTCCAGGTTGCGGTCGCCGATCATATCCGCCAGGATGAACGCGCTGATCTTGCGATGCTCGCCGGAAGCGCGGAGCCGCTCGGCCAGATGGCGGCTGCCGTAAAGCGAATCGCTCGCCGTCCATTCTCCGAAAGCTTCTTCGCCGTCCAGGAAAGCCAGCCAGACGGTGAGCGGGACCCGCGGGGATTTTTTCAGGACGCGGGCCAGTTCCAGGAGCAACGCGGCGCTGGAACCGCCGTCGTTGGCGCCGACGAAGCGGAACTGTGTGAAGTACTTGGTATCGTAGTGCCCGCCGACCATTACCACGCGGTCCGACCTGCCGGGGAAGCGCACCAGGATATTGCGCATGGGGCGGGGGCCCAGCGGCGTGGTCGCCGTAAACGCGTCGACCTCCGGCTTGAGACCCAGTGCCCGAAGCTCCTTCAGGATGTACTGCTCGGCCTTCTCGTGGCCCGGCGTGCCGGGCACCCGCGGCCCGATGTCGCACAGCGCCGCGGCGTGCTTCAATGCCGCCGTTCCGGAGAAGGTGACCGGCGGTTGGCCGGCGGCATGAGCGACGAGGCTGGCGAGCAGCACAGTCAACAGGGGAAGTGACCAGTGACCAGTGACGAGTGACGAGCGGGGCGCTCGCGGCACATCGCAGCTCAGCCACTCGTCACTCATCACTCGTCACTCGTCACTAATCTTGTGCTTCGCGGCGCCGCCGCCGGCGGGCCACGATCCACACCAGCCCCACGCCCACCAGATACAGCGCCACCATCGGCATGGCGAAGATCATCATGTTGGTGACGTCCGAGGTCGGCGTGATCACGGCGGCGACAATGAAGATAAGCAGCACCGCGTAGCGGAAGTTCCGCAGAAGAAAACCCGGCGACAAAATGCCCAGGAGGCCCAGGAACAGCATCAGCACCGGCAGCTCGAAGACGATGCCCAGCCCCAGGATCACCGTCCAGAACATGTCCATGTACTCGGTGATGGTGATCCAGGGAGTGACGCGCGGGCCGCCGTAGGCGATGAGGAATTTCAGCGCGTAAGGGAAGGCGATGAAATAGCCGAACAGCCCGCCGGTGATGAACAGCCCCGAACAGAAGAAGATGAAGGGGACGGCGTATCTCCTCTCGCGCTTGTAGAGGCCGGGCGCGATGAAGGCCCAAACCTCATAGAGGACGACCGGGGAGCTCAGGAACAGGCCGACCACCAGCGCCAGATTCAGGTACAGGGTGAAGGCGTCGGTAGGCTTGGTGAAATAGAGCGTGTCCGCCAGCTTCATCTCCCGCAGCGCGGCGCGCAGCGGCTCGGAGGCGTGCTCGAAGATCTGCTGGGCGAAAGCGAAGCAGATGAAGAATCCGACGGCGACGGCGATGAGAGCGTGGATGATGCGGGTGCGCAGTTCCCCAAGGTGATCGAGGAACGACATCTTCAGCATCTGCTCTTCTTCTTCGTCTTCTTCTTCGTCGCCGTTGCCACCTCCGCCCCCGCCCCCGGAAGAAGACGGCGGCTGCCCTCCGCCGCCGGCGCCGGGCGTGGGGGTGGTCTCCACGGCCGCCGGCGCGGTTTCAACGGCGGCGGCCGGAGAGCCCTCCGGCTGCCCCTCGCCGCTGTACAGTTGGATCTCGTCGTCTTCGCGCTGCTCGCCGCCCTCGCCGCCCACGCCCCCGTCGCCGGTGGGTGTGTCCGGGCTCGGATCTTCTTGGCCGGGGGCCGGCGCGGTGCTTTCCGACACGGCTGTCATTTCCTCCTGGGGTGGCTTCCGGTGAACGGCGCGGTCAGGCTCACGGTCCGGCATTAGCTGTGCTGCTCGCCGCTATAGCCGCCGTAGTCGTGCTCGTACGTGGGGGTGTCGGCGCCCTTGGCAGTATCCGTCTTCGCAGGATCTTTGGCGGTAGAATCCTGAGCGGGGCTGGAAGCCGGCTCGTCGAGCCGCGTTTCCTGCTCCAGGCTATTCATTTCCCGTTCCAACGAGCTCTTCAACTCATTGGAAGCACGCCGGAATTCAGCAATACCCTTTCCCAAAGAACGGCCCAGTTCGGGCAATTTCTTCGGCCCGAAGATCAAGAGCGCCAACACGAAGATGAAAATCATCTCGGGGACGCCGATAGTACCCATAATGGCCTCATCTTAAGCTTGTAATCAGGAGCGCGTCAACCCAAATCAGGCTGTGGGCCGTCGGCTGTCGGCCGGCCGCGGTCAGCGGCACAAGCCCACAGCCTCCAGCCCACAGCCGACAGCCCACAGCCTACAGCCTACAGCCTCTCGCTGCATGCTATACTCAAGGGAGAGAGACCGTTCCCCGGGAGAATGGATGACTGCTTTGCGGCGCTCTGCCCTCGCGATTCCGCTGGTGATTCTGGTATGTGCGCTCCTCGGAGGTGTGTATGGCGGGCGTGTCAAGGCCACCGAGAGCCCTGACAGCGAGGTGGAAGATAGCCTGAGGTCGCTGGCCAAGGTGTATTCGGCGGTCGAGGAGAACTATGCCGAGCCCGTCAATGCGGACAAGGCCATTTACAACGGCGCCATCCCCGGCGTACTGCGCAATCTGGACCCGCATTCCGGTTTCTTCGATCCCAAGGCATACCAGCTTTGGCGGGAGGAGCAGCGCGGCAGGTACTATGGGGTGGGGATGCAGGTGGCGCTGCGGGGCGGCAAGACAGTGGTGCTGGTGCCGTTCCCCGGCTCACCCGCTCAGAAGGCGGGGTTGCGCCGTGGCGACGTGATCGCCCAGGTGGACGGCAAGCCGACCGACAACCTCACCACCGCCGAGGTGGCCGAGTTGCTGAAAGGACAGAAGGGCACCACCGTCCGCATCGGGGTGCTTCGCGAGGGAAGCAACCGCCCGCTGGAGTTCCTGGTTACCCGCGATGAAATCCCGCGCTCCGCCGTCGAACAGGTCTTCGAGGTTCAGCCGGGCATCGGCTATATCAAGATCGCCAATTTCAATGAGAGCACCGGCCGCGAACTCGGCAGTGCCTTGCGCAAATTCGACGTGAAGCGACTGAAGGGCCTGATCCTGGATCTGCGCGACAATCCGGGCGGCCTGCTCACCGAGGGTGTCGCCGTAGCGGACATGTTCCTGGCCAAGGGCCAGGTGATCGTCAGCCACCGTGGCCGGGCCTCCGGCGAAAAGGTGTACTGGGCGACGCACGGCAACAACGGGCTCACTTATCCCCTGGTGGTGCTGATTAACCACCAGAGCGCCAGCGCGTCGGAGATTGTGGCCGGCGCGATTCAGGACCATGACCGGGGGTTGGTGGTGGGCGAGACCAGCTTTGGGAAAGGAATGGTCCAGACGGTCTACCCACTGGCCGACAAAACCGCCCTGGCGCTGACCACCGCTTTCTTCCATACCCCCAGCGGGCGCCTCATCCAGCGCAAGTTCGCCGGGCTCTCCCTTTACGACTATTACTATTACCGGGACGAGGCTCAGAAAGAGGATGCCGAAAACGGGTTGCCCAGGCAGACTCGCGTAACCGACAGCGGCCGCACCGTGTACGGCGGCGGCGGCATCACCCCGGACGAGAAGATCAGCGCGCTCCCCAATCCCTTCCTGCGCACGCTGACTGTTCAGAAATACGCCTTCTTTAATTTTGCGCGCTATTACCTGGGCGTGCACGGCACGGTATGGCGCGACTTCCAGGCCACCGATGCCGTGCTGGGCGAGTTCCGGCGCTTCCTGGACCGGGAGAAGACCCCATACACCGACAACGAGTTGCAGCAGAACATGGAGACCATCAAGCGGCAGATCAAGCAGGAGCTGTTCATCTCCGTGTTCGGGAAGTTGGAAGGCGAACGGATCGGGATCGAAGCGGACCCGCAGGTCCTTCGCGCTATTGAGGTTCTGCCGAAGGCCAAGGAGTTGGCGCTGAACGCCCGGCGAATCCTGGCCCAGCGCTGAGACAGGTGTCAGGTGCCAGGTTTCAGGTGTCAGGGCTGCCACCTGAAACCTGATAGCTGAAACCTGATACCTGACGGCAACCGAAGGCCTGTGCGCGGAATCAATTATTGGGGTATACTGAATAGAGGTCTGGGTATGTGGCCCATGGAAGTTGACCTTTGACACCCATTTGGAGCCGTTCGTTGATTAGCCGTTCACGCCGATACCTCATGATTCCAGCCGTGGTCCTGTTTTGCGCCCTGCTGGGCGGGATGTTTGGAGGCCGCGTTCGAGCCACCGAAGTGGACCGCAGCCAGGACGCAGACGTCAAAGAAAGCCTCCGCCTGCTGACCAAGGTTTACGCCGTAGTCGAGGAGAATTACGCCGACCCGGTCGATCCCGACAAGGCCATTTACAACGGGGCCATCCCGGGGATGGTGCGAACGCTCGATCCGCACTCCAACTTCGTTGATCCAAAGAGCTTCCAGGTGCTTCGCGAGGAGCGGAAGGGCAGGTACTACGGGGTGGGCATGACCATCCAACAGCGGGGCGGCAAGACCCTGGTGGGCACGCCGTTCCCAGGTTCGCCGGCCTACAAGGCCGGCCTGCGTCCTGGCGACATCATCATCCGGGTGGACAGCACATCCACGGAAGGGCTGACCACGCAGGGGATTGTGGACCTGCTGAAAGGCCCTAAGGGGACGACGGTTCACGTCTATGTGACGCGCGAGGGCGCGGCGAATCCGCTGGAATTTGTGATTGTCCGGGACGAGATCCCGCGGCCCAGTGTCGACCAGGCCTTCGAGATCCGGCCCGGCATCGGCTACATCCATATGGCCAGCTTCAGCGAGACGACCAGCCGCGACCTGGCCAAAGCGCTGCGCCAGCTCGATCCCAAAAGCCTGAAGGGCCTCATCCTGGACCTGCGCGGCAACCCCGGAGGGCTGCTGTCGGAGGCCGTCAACGTTGCCGACATGTTTCTGGCCAGGGGGCAGGTGATTGTCAGCCACCATGGCCGCACCTCGGGCAAGAAGGTCTACGCGGCCGAGCACGGCAACGGCGGCCTCGAGTACCCGCTGGTGGTCCTTATCAATGGGGAGAGCGCCAGCGCCTCGGAGATCGTGGCCGGCGCCATCCAGGACCATGACCGCGGCCTGGTGGTGGGCGAGACCAGCTTCGGCAAGGGCCTGGTTCAGAATGAATACCCGCTGAACGAGAACACGGGACTGCTGTTGACCATCGCCAAGTACTACACCCCGAGCGGCCGGCTGATCCAGCGCCAGTTCAGCGGCAAGTCGCTCTACGACTATTACTACTATCACGGCGACGACAACGAGAAGGACCCCAGCGCCAAGCAGCCGCGCGAGGTGAAAACCACCGACAGCGGCCGCACCGTGTTCGGCGGCGGCGGGATTGCGCCGGACGAGAAGGTGACTCCGCCGCCCTTGAACGCCTTCCAGCGCAGAATGGAGTTCCGCTACACGGCCTTCTTCGGCTTCGCCAAGTACTACCTGGCGGCCCACAACACCATCACCCGCAACTTCGAGGTGGACGATGGGGTGCTCGGCGAATTCCGCCGCTTCCTGGCTGAAAAGAAGGTCGAGTATACCGAGGACGATCTGCAGCAGAACATGGAGTACGTCCGGCGGCGCATCAAGCAGGAGTTGTTCGTATTCATCTTCGGCAAGCCGGACGGCGACCGTCTGGCGCTCGATTATGATCCGCAGGTTTTGAGAGCCATCGAGTTGCTTCCGCGGGCCAAAGCGCTGGCCAGCAACGCCCACCGCGTCGTCGCCCAGCGCCTTCCATAAGGGCCGTCGGCTGACGGCTGAGGTTCTCCGCCAGCCGCCAGCCGTCGGTCGTCAGCCGCCAGCCGCTTGCCGTGCGGCTAATTCCTCAACACATTGGCAAATTTCGGACTGCGTTCCACATGACTGCTGATAGGATGGCGGCGCGATGACGACACCGGTCACGGTTGTTCCGGAGGCGCGCCGGCAGCGCCGCTGGCTGGCCACCGCCCTGATCCTGGCGGCTGTCGCCGGGATCCTTCTCGCCGGCCCGCCCAAGGGGGTCACCCCCCAGGGCTGGCGGCTGCTGGCCATCTTTACCGGCACCATTCTGGGACTGATGTTGCGCCCGCTGCCCGGCGGCGCGGTCGCTGTTATCGGCGTGACCGCGGTGATCCTGAGCGGAGCGCTGCCTATCCGCAGCGCGCTGGGCGGCTATGCCGACCCCACCGTCTGGCTGGTGTTCGTCGCCTTCCTGATTGCCCGCGGGCTGATCAAGACCGGGCTGGCGCGGCGCATCGCCCTGTACTTCGTGCGCGCTATCGGGCAGACCTCGCTGGGACTTTCCTACGCCATGGTCTTTTCCGACGTGGTGTTGGCCACTATCATTCCCTCCAACGGGGCCCGCGCCGGCGGCGTGATCCTGCCGGTGGCCCGCAGCCTTTCGGAACTATACGACTCGCTGCCGGGCAAGACTTCGGCGCTGCTGGGCTCCTTCCTCATGCTGTCGGTCTACCACGGGGACGTAGTGGCTTGCGCCATGTTCCTGACCGGGCAGGCCAGCAACGCCCTGGGAGCGCAGATGGCCGCCGGCATCGGCGGGGTCTCCATCTCCTGGGCGCGCTGGCTTTGGGTGGCCTCGCTGCCCGCCCTGGTGTCTCTGGCGGTCGTGCCCGCGTTTGTTTATTGGTGGCACCGGCCGCTGATCACGCGCACGCCGGCCGCCGCGCAGTTCGCGCGCCAACGGTTGGCCGAGATGGGGCCGCTGGGCCGCTCGGAAAAGATCGCCCTGGCGGTCTTCCTTGGCGTATTCGGGCTTTGGGTGACCACCGGCTGGCACCACATTCATACCACCGCGGTCGCCCTGGTGGGAGTAAGCGCCTTGTTCATCACCGGGGTGCTGGACTGGGAGGACGTCATCAGCGAACGGGGCGCCTGGGACCTGTTCATCTGGTACGGCGCGCTGGTGCGCATGGGCGAGGCGCTCAACGAATTGGGCGTGACCGGCTATCTGGCCCAGCGCATCTCCGGCGCCTTGGCCGGCCTGCCGTGGTTTCCGGTGCTGCTGCTGGTGCTGGCCATTTACTTCTATTCCCATTACGGCTTCGCCAGCCTCACCGCGCACATGGTGGCCATGTACGCCCCGTTTCTGGCCCTGCTGATCGCCAGGGGCGCGCCCGCACCGGTGGCTGCCTTCTCGCTGCTGTTTTTCGCCAACCTCGACGCCTCGCTGACACATTACGGCACCACCCCGGCGCCCATGTTTTTCGCCACCGGTTACGTGGACCAGTTGACGTGGTGGCGGATGGGGTTCCTGGTGGCCCTCACCCACTGGATGATCTGGCTTACGGTGGGGTTTGCCTGGTGGAAACTGATTGGCCTGTGGTGACAGGCCAGGAGGCTTGTCACTCGAGTTTCTGCATTTGGCGCCGCTTCGGGGCGCTGGCGCCGCGGAGCGGCGCTGAGAATCATAGCCGGGGGTGAGGGCCGGTACTCTTCCGGCCCGAACCCCCGGACAAAAGCGAAAAAAGCAATAACAATACGGGCTTTGGCCTGCTCACAGGCATGATCGGCAACGCGCGCCAGATTCAGTTTAACGGGCGCATCAACTTTTAGGCTCGCGCCGCCTCCGGGTGCGGGCCTCCCCGAGGTATTGGGCGGGCGTATGGATGGGGATGCCGCGGAATGGATGCAAGGCGAGCAGGTCCCGATCGCCGGTGACGATAAGATCCGCGTTGCCATTGACGGCCACATCGAGGAACTTATCGTCCCTCGGGTCGCGACAGGCTCGGACCTCGGCGATGATCGGAACCAGTTCGACGATACCTCCCAAGAGACGCACAAACTCCCGCCGGTCCGCAATGCTGACATAGGGGTCGAACTTCGGGCGGGACAGGACGTCGGCCAGTTCCGTCATCGTGGCTTCCGAGGCCAGCAGTTGCCCCTCATCGACTGCCTTGCGCACGGCCCGTGCCGCGAGGGAATCGGTGAGAAGCAGGCGGCTGATGAGCGCGTTGGTATCGACGACGATGCGCAGTCTAGCGTTCATCGGCGAGTAGTCTGTTCAAAGAAGCCTTGTCCAGGCCTCGTGCCGCAGCTCGTTGCCCGACGCGGTCACAGAAGCGTTGGAACTCGGCGGCGTTAAGGGTGCGCAGGCGCTCGAATTCGTGTGCGGAGAGCAGAACAGCGACATCGCGCTCGTGGCGGCGGATCACAACAGGCTCGCGTTGCGCGGCATCGAGCAGCGCGGCCAGCCGCTGCTTGGCATTGCTGGCGGAAACGTGTTGCATGGTTTAATGTCCTTTTTGGGCATTATAGTCAATTGAGACATAATAAGCAAATTGTCCACCGACATCGGGTGTGCGACATTAATGTGAGCAAATTCCAGACTCCTCGGAAAAACGGGGATTTCTGAACGTAGGCTGCCTGGCACCGCGGAGCGGTGCCGGGAATCATAGCCGGGGGTGAGGGCCGCCGGTTTCGCGGCCCGAACCCCCGGAAAAAGGGCGAAAAGCACGATGCGCCGCGACAGCGGCGCGAGAACGTCCTTGCCTTGCGGGCGATTCCCCGCGCCCCGCCGGGGCGCGATGAACGGTAACGCTGGTTCCGGGGGTTGCGAGCCGGAGAGCGGCTCTCACCCCCGGCTATGAGTCTCGGCGGCGCTCCGCGCCGCCAAATGCAGGAGGTTCGAAAAGACGCGGCCGGCCGCCACTCTTGGGTCGCACGCCCAGGGACATCTACCTCGCCCTCCGGCAGGCGCGTGAATATCCGCGAGGCGCCGCCCGGTTCCGTGCGAGAGACGGGTGGTCGAGCGGGTCCCTGGATTCCTTTTCAAGCCAGGAACCGAGGTCAGGCCGGCGGATGTCAGAAACGTGCCGCGTCCGGTTTTTCCCAGCACAGTTCTAGCCCGGACGCGGCTAAAAGCGGTATAGTAGAGGCGATGGCAGTGACCATTCCAGACGAAGTCCTGGCCGCAGCCGGGATGGGTGAGCCGGAAATCAAGCGGGAGCTCGCCCTGACCCTGTTCCAGCAAGAAAGGCTGACGCTTGGCCAAGCGCGCCGTCTCGCCGGGATGAGCCATCTCGAGTTTCAGGCTCTGCTGGCCAAGCGCCAGATTCCGATGCACTACGGAGTCGAGGAATTCCGCGAGGATCTTCGGACTCTGCATGAGATGAGACGGCTTTGATCGTTGTTTCCGATACCTCGCCGGTTCTGAACCTCGTTCGCATTGCCCGTTTCGAACTGCTGCGGTCGCTTTACAAGCGAGTCATCATTCCCACGGCGGTCTATGCAGAATTGACCGCACCCAGCCACGACCTGCCTGCCGCCATTGACTTGGCGTCCATGCCCTGGCTGAGTGTCGCAGCGCCGGGCGACCAGGACCGTGTCCGGGAACTCTGCGAGCACCTGGACCCTGGCGAGGCGCAGGCGATCGTTCTCGCGGTGGAGTTCCACGCCGACTTGTTGCTTGTTGACGAAAGACGTGCCCGGCGGATTGCTACGGCGCTGGGGCTGACGGTCACCGGCCTGCTCGGTGTACTGGCTGACGCCAAGAAAGTGGGGTTGCTTGAACGGGCAAAACCAGTGCTGGATGAACTGATTCAGAAAGCTGGGTTCTGGATTGGGCCCGATCTCTACCGGGAATTCCTCGCCGAATTGGGCGAGCAATAGCGCGTGCATGCGCCGCTCCTTCCGCGCTCGGCGCCGTGGCTGGCTGGATGCATAGGGTCATTCAAGTCTGAGAGCTCAGTTCTGAACGGTAGCCCCGGAAGAAGACGGGAGATGCGCCTTGTGGCCGTCCATTCGACGGGCGCTGTGGAATGGCTTCTTGCTTCTCCTTGTCTCTTGTTTCCACGCGTCCGCGCAGAGTCCAACGGCAGCGGTGATAGGAATCATCCGAGACGCCAACGGGGGCGGTGCCAGGCGCGGCCGTCAAGGTCCGAGGCACAGACACAAACCCGATGCGGGAGGCCGTTTTGCGCGGCGACGGCGCCTGTTCGGTGCGATGGTGCGGCAGATCGCGGCGTTGGCGCTGCCAGCGGGGTAGGCGGCGCAGGGTGGAAGCATGGGAATCGGCTGACGGCGATAGTAGAGACGGGGCGGTGTCTGTCGGAGAATCGAGAAAGGCGGGACTCCGGGGCTTTGGGGCCGCCCGGCAGGGCAAGAACCCCCCCTTCGAAAGGCGAGTCAGGCGCTCGGGGGAAGAGTTGCAGCCCGAGGGATCGAAAGGAGGCAACTGGGTGTACACTGGTTGGGAATCGGTGGTCGAAAACGGAAATCCCGGCTAAGACCTTGGTGGCAGACATCAAGCGGAGGGCTTCATGGAAGGGATGACGACCTTCAGCAGCGACAAGGAATCGCTTGTCGATCTCCTTTCGAGCATCCGTAAGGGGAAAACGCAACTGCCGGACTTCCAGCGGGGCTGGGTGTGGGACGATGACCACATTCGCAGCTTGCTGGCAAGCGTTTCGCTTTCCTACCCGATTGGCGCCGTAATGATGCTCGAAGCGGGGGGAGAGGGTATCCGATTTAAGACACGCACGCTGGAAAGTGTCTCGATAGCCGCGCCTGTGCGTCCTGATCGCCTGATTCTGGACGGCCAACAGCGACTGACGGCCCTGTACCAGTCGCTGTATTCAGGCCAGGCGGTTCTCACGAGAGATGCGCGCGGGTACCCGATCTGTCGGTGGTATTACCTCGACATAGGAAAAGCGCTGAGCCCGAACGGAGATCGCGAAGAAGCGGTTGTCGCCTTGCCTGAAGACCGCCGCCGACGCAATTTCCGGGGCGAAGTTGAGGCGGATTATTCTACGCGCCAATTGGAGTGCAAAGGGGAGCTGTTTCCAGTTGCCGTTCTGCTCGACATCCAGGCATTCACCGACTGGCAGCTCGCCTATCTCCAGGCCGAACCAAGCGAGATGCAGGCGCGCTTGCTCCGGTGGAACGACTTCTTACAAAACATCCTGCAACGAGTGCAGCAATACCAGATCCCTTTAATCGTGCTCAAGAAGGACACACCGAAGCAGGCGGTCTGCCAGGTTTTTGAGAAGGTCAACACGGGCGGCGTTTCGCTGAATGTCTTCGAGCTGCTGACCGCCACCTACGCAGCGGACAACTTTTTGTTGCGCGACGACTGGGAGCTCCGGGAGAAACGCCTTAGGAAGCACTTGATACTGCGGACGATTGCAAATACCGACTTCCTCCAAGCTATCAGTTTGCTGGCAAGCCGGGAGCGGAGGTTGCAGGCCATTGGGTCTGGAACGGCCGCCGACAACGCGCCGGGAATCAGCTGCAAACGAAAGGACATTCTTGACCTCTCGCTTCAGGATTACCGAAAATGGGCCGATCCGGTGACCGCTGGTTTTGAGAGGGCAGTCCGGTTGCTACTCGGCCAGGGAATTTTCGACGCGCGTGACATTCCCTACCGCACCCAACTGACGCCCCTGGCCGCCATTCTCACTATGCTTGGCGATCGGGCCGACAACGACGGCGTCAGATCGAAGCTGGCACAGTGGTTGTTCTGGTGCGGCGTTTTCGGGGAGTTGTATGGCGGAGCCATCGAGACGCGGTTTGCCAAAGATGTACCTGAAGTCCTGGACTGGATCAATGGCGGGCCGGGACCTTCAACGATCAGCGATGCGAACTTCGCGCCTGCGCGGCTGTTGACCTTACGCACCCGAAATAGCGCGGCGTACAAAGGCATTTCGGCACTACTGCTCAAAGATGGCGGCCTCGATCTGCGTACTGGTGACCCCATAACCGTGCAGACGTACTTCGACGACAAGATCGATATTCACCACATCTTCCCGCAGGAGTGGTGCCGAAGAAACAAGATCCCGGACAAACAGTGTGACTGCATCGTTAACAAGACACCTTTGGCGGCTCGGACGAATCGCCAGATTGGCGGAAATGCACCGAGTGTCTACCTGGCCCGTCTTCAGAAGGCCGCGGGAACCGATGACCAACGCATGAAGCAGATTCTAGCGTCTCATGTTATCGACGCTGGGGCTCTCCGCGCCGAGGACTTCAACGCCTTCTTTGCGGCTCGCGAGGCAGCGCTGCTCGCTCGAATCGAGCACGCCATAGGGAAACAAGTCCTCAGGGATCTGGGGCAACCATATCCCGATGAGGAAATGCCAGGGGACGACGAAGACGAGCTGGCAGTGGCCGAATCAGACGAGCCAGGCGAATCCGAAGAGGACCTGATTCCAACAGTTGACCGCTCGTATTGGGAGCAACGTGCACGGAAGACCATCCGAATTGTGGACCAATGTTTGGATATCCTGCAGGAAGTCGAGAATCGCGTGAGCCTCAACTACCGAAAAGGCTTCATCGGACTGACCCTCAGCGGTAAGACGAGGAACTTTGTAACATTCTGTCCGAAGAGGTGGTTCGTTCGGGTCGCGGCCAGGGTAGGTGATCGCCAAACCTGGGTTCAGACATTAGAGGCGGCGGGGATGGATGTGCTAGCGGGAGTTTACAAGATATCGATCGACTTTTGAGCAAAGGAATCGTGTTCGCTCGCCTGGGCTGATTACATCTCATTGAAACATAAGGCTCTTCTGCCGACCACTCGTACTGGGCGGCGTT